>JAEEGL010268525.1_pt1 | contig 17446 bp, 16 predicted proteins | sample 9134231 | NCBI WGS metagenome assembly JAEEGL01 (sample SAMN16246548, study PRJNA631951) | gut metagenome | biome: gut microbiome; feature: rumen; material: fiber-attached | host: Bos | place: Iran: Karaj | collected 2018-10 | reverse complement strand
TTCGTCTTCCCCGCCCGTGACAATATGCCTAAGGTGGCGATGCCCGAGGTGGTGGTGAACTGAACCGACGGCGGCATCCTCCCGGATCGTCCGGAAGGCCTTCCCGCCGGTGTGAACCTCAACGATGCCGGTGGCTGCCTCATTTTCTACGGCACCAAGGACACCCTCATCTGTGGCTGCTACGGTGTACGTCCGTACCTGCTGAGCGGCCGTAACCCCGAGGTTCCGCACGTTCTCAGAGAGGTGAAAACTTCCCACCAGCAGGACTGGGTGCGCGCCTGCAAGGAGCATCCGGACTATCGCGTCCCCTGCGTTTCGGACTTCGCCCAGGCCGGCCCGTTCAATGAGATGGTCGCCATGGGTGTTGTGGCCGTGCGCCTGCAAAGCCTGAACCAGGAACTGGAGTGGGACGGTGAGAATATGCGTTTCACCAACATCCCCAAGGGTGCCACCATCCGCACCATGATCCACGACGGCTTCTCCATCCACGACGGTCACCCCACCTTCGAGAATGTATACACAGAGCCCGTAGATGCCAACCAGTTTGCCGAAGAGCTCATCAAACCTGTGTTCCGTGACGGCTGGAAACTTCCCGAAATGCCCAAAGATTAATTTACAAAAAAGATAACCCATTATGAGAAAACTCCTGTTTTTATCTGCAGCAACCCTTCTGGTTATGAGTGCAGTATCTTGCAAAAACAACAATAAGAAGCAGGGCGGCGTTCCCGCCTACACCGTAGTAGAAGCCCCTCAGGTGAACCTGGACGAATTCCCGGTAGACGAGGACGGCTATGTAGTTCTGTTTGACGGCACTTCCACCAAGGGCTGGCGCGGTTACGGCAAGGCCGAACTTCCCGCCCGCTGGGCCATTGAAGACGGTGCCCTCAAATTCAGCGGCACCGGAAGCGGCGAAGGCCAGACCGGAGAAGGCGGAGACATCATCTTTGCCCACCAGTTCAAGAATTTCACCCTGGAAATGGAATGGAAAATCTCCAAGGGCGGCAATTCCGGTATCTTCTACCTGGCCAAGGAAGTAACCACCAAGGACGAGAACGGAAAAGACCGCTACGAGCCCATCTACATTTCTGCTCCCGAATACCAGGTGCTGGACAATGCCAACCACCCGGACGCCCTGCTGGGCGTTGACGGCAACCGCCAGAGTGCCTCCCTGTACGACATGATCCCCGCCAAGCCCCAGAACCAGAACCCTTACGGTGAATGGAACAAGGTGAAGATCCTGGTCTTCAAGGGAACGGTAGTTCATTTCCAGAACGATGAAAAGGTGCTGGAATACCACCTGTGGACCCAGCAGTGGACGGATATGCTCCAAGCCAGCAAATTCTCCCAGAAAGACTGGCCCCTCGCCTTCGAACTGCTGAACAACTGCGGCGGAGAGAACCACGAAGGCTATATCGGCCTGCAGGACCACGGAGACGATGTGTGGTACCGCAACATCCGCATCAAAGTGATGGACTAAGATGAAGAAAGTCTTTTTAGCCCTTGCTCTAGTTGCTATGACAGCCTGTGCAAGCAGCGGGGAAGGCTCTTCTCCCAGGAAGGATATGTGCGTGCAGATGTACTCTGCACGCAGTATCCTTACCCATGAGAACTACGCCGATCTCCTGAAGACCATCGCCTCGATGGGCTACACCGCCGTGGAAACCGCCAGCTATGACGCTGAGAACGGTCTCATCTACGGAGACACGCCCGAAGTATTCAGAAAGAAAGTGGAAGCTGCCGGAATGAAGGTACTCAGCGCCCACGTTTCCCGCGGCCTGTCCCGGGAAGAGCTGGAAAGCGGAGACCTCACGGAAGCCCTCAAATGGTGGGACAAGTGCATCCAGGTGCACAAGGAAGCCGGAATGAAGTACCTTGTAACGCCCTGGATGGGCCTTCAGGAAAACCTGAAGCACCTGCAGGTCTACTGCGACTACCTCAATGAAGTGGGCCGCCGCTGCAAGGCCGCCGGGATGGCCTACGGCTATCACAACCACGCCTACGAGTTTGAGAAGGTGGAAGACCAGGTCATGTACGACTACCTCCTCCAGCACACGGATCCCCAGCTGGTGTTCTTCCAGATGGATGTGTACTGGGCCGTCATCGGCAAAGCTTCTCCTGTGGATTACTTTGAGCGCTATCCCGGCCGCTTCCGGATGCTCCACATCAAGGACGAGTGGGAAGTGGGCCAGAGCGGGATGGTGGGCTTTGACGCCATTTTCAAAAATGCCGACAAGGCCGGTCTGGAAGACTTTGTGGTAGAGATTGAAAGGTACAAGCACGAGGATATCCTGGAAAGTTTCCGGGAAAGTGCAGACTACCTTCTTTCCGCACCGTTCGTCAAGGCCACCTACAACAAATAGGATCAGAGACTTCTGATTCCAGCAAGGTCCGGGAATACCCGGGCCTTTTTTTGTTAAAAAAGGCCATTTTCAGTATCTTTGTGGTTTGTAAAAGAACAAGGCAAGCTATGAAGAAAAGACTGATGGCAGCCCTGGGGGCTCTGATGATATTGGCAGCCCCTGTCTGGGCGGTGTTCAAGGAAAAGGACCTGCACCAAACTCTCTCCGTACTTCTGATGGAACTGAAGGAAACCTACAGCGGGATGCTCCAGTTCAGCGGGAGCGTGGAAAAACGGGTCCAGGAGCAGCACCAGCGCCTGGTAGAGCTCATTGACGAGTGCAACGAGCTGTCCCTGATGCTCTACTCCCAGGTGGCCGAAAACACCTTCGACCTCACCTTCGCCCTGAACGAAGTAACCCATCAGTACGAGCAGTTCAAGAGCCAGAGCACCCCCTACGACGAAGTCAAGGCCACCCTCACGGCCCAGATGGACCGATACAACCGCCTGGTGCTCACCCTGAGGAAAATGCCTCCAGAGCGTACGGCAGAAGAGATTGTCCAGGAAAAGAAAGTGGCCGTAGCCCTGGATTCCGTAGCGGTGGCACTGGCCGAGGCCGACACCGCCATCGTGGACACCCCCGAATTCGTCAGAGGAGAAACCACCCTCGCGATGGACGAAGCCACCATTGCGGTGAGGGACAGCTGCCTGTATGTGGCGGAACAGATTGTAGCCTATTACTGGAGCCAGCTCCAGCAGATCCAGAAAGACAACGAGTACTACGAGCAGACGGACGAGCTCCTTCGCAGCGCGTACATCTATGCCAAGGACCAGTACGCCGCCGTGCAGGAGAAACTCTTCGTGCAGGGACAGGGCAATTATTTCAAAACCCTTTCCTCCCTGCCGCGCCGCATCAGCCGGGCCCGGGAAGACATCCGCAGCCGCTATAGCCTGCACCTGGGCATGGAAGAACACGTTATCAGCTCCTGGAGAGGCCCTATCGTGTTCATATACTCCTTCATGCTGCTGGCCATCCTGCTGCTGGCCACCTTCATTGCCACCCTCATTGTAAACAAAGGGCTTATGAAAAGCCGTATGGGCCAGGGGGAATGGTTCCGGGACCACAAGGGAATGATCATTGCCCTTCTGGGCGTATTCCTGTTCGGGGTCTTCCTTCTGATCAATATGGCAACCAGCCACAATACCTTCATCGTACGCTCCTCCAGGATGATGGCGGAATTCGCCTGGTTGACAGGAGCCATCTTTATGTCGATGCTCATCCGGCTGGACAAGCGCCAGATCCGCGGCACCCTGCACGCCTATCTGCCCACGCTCATCATGGCGTTCTTTATCATCTACCTTCGCATCATCTTCATCCCCAACAGCGTCATCCGGCTCATTTTCCCGGCCCTGCTGCTGCTTTTCACCATCTGGCAGTTCTTCGTCAATTACAGAATTCCCGCCGAGGTGGGCAGGCAGGACCGCTTGCTTCTGTGGTCCGGCGCTATCGTCTTCACCATCGCCACCCTCATTTCCTGGGCCGGCGTAGTGATGGGTTCCCTGATGCTGATGATTGCCTGGATCTTCCTGCTGTCCCTGCTGGAAACCGTCATCGCCATTTCCAAACTGCTGGACCGCCGCTACGAAAAGCGCATCAAGCAGCGCAAGAGCGAATACCGCAGCCAGCATCCCACCATGCCGCTGACATCGGCCAAAGGGGCCTATATTGAAGTTACCTGGCTGTACGACCTGATGAAGATGACTGTAATGCCCCTTCTCACTATCTGTTCCTTCCCTGCCGCCATCTTTATGGCCTGCCGGGTATTCAACTTCACCACCATAGCCCAGGGGATCTTCTTTACGCCATTCTTCCAGACTGAAAAGGGCTTCCAGCTGTCCCTTTTCATGATTATCCTGGTCTTCATCCTGTATTATGTATTCCGCTATATCGTATACGCCGCCAAAGCCTTCTACCGCTCTGTCAAAACGAAGGCAGCCATCCGCAAACTGGGAGAAGGCGTCGTATTCAAGGAGACGGACATCAATTTCAACCTGGCCGATAACCTCATTACCCTGCTGAGCTGGGGCCTGTACCTGATCATCGTCTTCCTGATGCTCAAGATTCCCGCCTCGGGCCTGGCCCTCATTACCACCGGCCTGGCAACGGGTATCGGCTTTGCCATGAAGGACATCCTGAACAACTTCTTCTACGGCATCCAGCTGATGGGCGGGCGCGTCCGCGTGGGAGACGTCGTGGAGTGCGACGGCATCCGCGGCACCGTCATCGGCCTGGGCTACCAGACCACCCAGATAGAAGCGCTGGACAGCTCGGTGATGTTCTTTACCAATTCCACCCTCTTCAACAAGAATTTCAAAAACCTCACCCGGAACAATTCTTACCAGCTGGTCACCTTTATGGTGGGCGTACGGTACGGGACAGATGTAGAAAAGGCCCGTCAGGTTATTCTGGAGGCCATCTCTTCCCTTATGCGCAAAGACAAGTACGGCCGGGAGGTGGTGGACAGAAAGAAAGCCGTAACGGTTCGGGTAGAGAATTTTGGAGACAGTTCCGTAGATATCAAGGTCCTCCTGTATACCACGGTGGAAACCTACCTCTCCTTCCCGGCCCAGGCCCGCGAAGCCATTTACAAGGCCTTTGCAGAGAACGGAATAGAGATTCCTTATCCGCAGCTGGATCTTCACATCAAAGATACCCCCAAGAAGGATGCCTAGGCTGTTTTTCAACCCGTTGACGGGCCTGTATTACATTCTGAGGAGGAAGCCCCGCCGGGCGCCCGTCACCCCGGAGGTGGAAAGGATGCGCGCCCAGGCCAAGGTGCAGCTTCCTCCGCGCCTGAAGGAGCTGGCCGATGCCAACGGATTCACTTACAACCGGGTAACCATCAAGAACAACATCAGCAACTGGGGCAGTTGCTCGGCCAAGGGAAACATCAACCTCAATCTGAGGCTGCTCACCCTTCCGCCCCAGTTGCAGGACTATGTGATGCTCCACGAGCTGTGCCACCTGAAAGAACTCAACCACGGTCCCAGGTTCCACGCCCTTCTGGAGCAGGTCTGCCCCGGCCACCGGGCGCTGGAAAAGGAGCTGAAACAACACAAGATGCGCTGAATTCCTTTGAAATCAATCGTATAATAGCTATCTTTACAAGATATATGGACGTAGAAAAGACATATTCCGTTGCCGGCTTCTCCTTCCGCATCCAGGCCGATGAAGCCCTGGTGGAGAGGATGACCAACCTGCGGCCCTTCGAGGCCGCAGCAGCCGGGGAAGAGATCTTCTGCCTGCAACAGGTGGAAAGTCTTCCGGAAGCGATGGAAGCCCCCATTTTTAAAACGGACGACGGCCCCGGTTTCCCGGAAATCACCCTCTGGGATACACCCGAGGGGTATCTTTTTCAGATGAGTCCCCTGCCCGGGGCGCCCGTAGCCGTTCGCCTTCTCAGCGAAAAAGATTTTGCATCGGCTCGCCTGTTCCTGCTGGGAACAGACGATACATTTGGCCTGAACAACGCCCTGATGCTGCTGTTCGCCTTTTCGACGGCCCGCCGGGGAGCACTGGAAATGCACTCGTCCGTGGTGATGAACCAGGGGAAGGGATACCTTTTCCTGGGGAGAAGCGGAACGGGAAAAAGCACCCACAGCCGCCTCTGGCTGGAAAACATCCCCGGAACCGAGCTCCTGAACGATGACAATCCCATCCTGCGCCTGATGCCCACGGGAGAAGCCCGCGTTTTCGGCAGCCCCTGGAGCGGCAAAACTCCCTGCTACAAAGCGAAAGACGTTCCCGTAGGAGCCGTCGTCCGCATCCAGCAGGCCCCGGCCAATTCCATCCAGCGGCTCTCTCCCCTGCAGGCCTACGCCTCCCTGATGGCGTCGGCATCGGCCTTCCGCCCTTTCCGGGAACTGGCCGAAGGCTGGCACCGCACCCTGGAAGGCCTGGCCTCCCGTGTCCCTTGTTTCACCCTCTCCTGCCTGCCCGACGCTGCGGCAGCGCAGCTTTGCCATAGTACAGTCCATGGATCATAAACTCGTCATTCCCAATCACATCCTGCTGGAAGAAGTAGCCACCCTCTTGCAGGAAGGCCGGGACGTTACCCTCTCTCCTAAGGGAACCAGTATGCTCCCTTTCATCAAGGAAGGCCGGGACAGCGTTATCCTGCGCCGCCTGCCGGATGTGGAAGAAGGAGACATCGTACTGGCCCGCCTGGACAACCGCTATGTATTGCACCGCGTCCTTACGGCCAACCACAACCGCCTCACCCTGATGGGAGACGGAAACCTGGACATAACGGAAACCTGCACCAAGGACGATGTTTTGGGAACCGTGATAGGTGTAGTAAGAAAAGACAAATCCAAAAAACCCTCCAAGGGCGTGCTCTGGAAGTACCTTCTCCCCTTCCGTCGCATTCTCCTTGGTATCTACAGAAGAATAACATTATGAAAATCAAAGAAGGCTTTACCCTCCGCACCATCTGCGGAGAACATGTAGTAGTGGGCGAAGGTCTTGCCCAGGTCAATTTCAACAAACTGCTCTCCCTGAACGAGAGCGCCGCCTGGCTTTGGGAACAGGTCTGCGGCAAGGAATTCACGCCCGAAGATATGGCCGCTCTGCTCCAGGAAAAATATGATGTAACGGCCGAAATCGCCCTCCAGGATGCCCGGAAGCTGGCCGATAGCTGGGTAGAACAAGGTGTAGCAGAATAAGATGAAGAGTTTCCGCGAATGCTCCGCTGCGGCTTGGAAAATGTCCGTAGGAGTACGCTGGCGAATGGTGGTCAGCGTGCTGGTGGGCCTTGTCCGCATAGCGGCATCCCTGGGCTTTGTCTGGTCCAGCAAACTGCTGGTAGACATTGCCACCGGGAACAACGCTATGCCCCTTAAAACGGCCATAGGAGTATTTGCAGGCATTCTTTTCCTCCAGATCAGCACCTTCATTTTCTCCAGCTGGTGGGAGAGTTACACCCTGGTGAAGACGCAGAATACCCTGCGCATCCAACTCTTCGGACACGTTCTCAGAAGCCGCTGGGACGGAAGAGACCGCTTCCTCTCCGGAGACACCGTCAACCGCCTGGAAGAGGACATCCGGGTAGTGGCAGACCTCCTGGGAAGCCGCGTCCCGGGCCTGGTGATAACGCTTCTTCAGCTGGTGGCCGCATCGGCCTACCTTCTGCTGCTGGCCCCCAACCTACTGTGGGTCCTTCTGATTCTAATGTTTGCCGCCGTCTTTGGCTCCAAACTCTTTTTCCGGCAACTCCGCAAGCTGATGGCTGCCATCCGCGCCCGCGAAAGCGAGTTGCAGCAGGTGATGCAGGAAAGCCTGCAGCACCGCGTGCTGGTTCTCACCCTCACCAACGTGGAAAGGGTGCTGGAGAAGTTCGGCTGGCTTCAATCAGAAGTGGAGGACAACACCCGTAAGAGACTCAACTACAATGCCGTATCCCGAGGACTAATGTTCCTCGGTTTCCAGGCCGGCCACGCGGCCGCCTTCCTCTGGGGAATCCTGGGTATCCTGCACGGAACCGTAACTTACGGAACCATGACGGCCTTCCTCCAACTGGTGGGCCAGGTGCAGCGTCCCATAGCCGAATTTGGAAGGCAGGTGCCCGCCATCATCAATGCCCTCACCTCCATCGAACGCCTGATGGAACTTCAGGAGCTGGAGGAAGAGCCCCGGCAAGAGTCCGTCCGGCTGGAGAAAGCCCCGGAAATAGTGGTATCCCACCTCACCTATTCCTATCCGGGCGCTCCGGAACCCATCCTGAAAGATTTTTCCTGCACCTTCCCCTCCGGAAAGATGTCCGTCATCGCCGGCCATACCGGTATCGGGAAGAGCACCTTACTGCGGCTGGTCATGGGCCTTTTACAGCCCTCTGAGGGCAGCGTAACGCTGGATGGCATTCCGGCCGGTCCGGCCACCCGCAGCAACTTCCTCTATGTTCCCCAGGGCAATTCCCTGCTGAGCGGCACCATCCGTTCCAACCTGCTGCTGGCCCAGCCCAAGGCTACGGATCATCAGATGAAACAGGCCCTGGAAACAGCTGCAGCCTCGTTTGTCTATTCCCTTCCCCACGGGCTGGATACTCCCTGCGGAGAAGTGGGAAGCGGCCTTTCCGAGGGCCAGGCCCAGCGCATTGCCGTAGCCCGGGCTCTGCTGCATCCGGGCAGCGTACTCATCCTGGACGAAAGCACATCGGCCCTGGATGCCCAGACAGAAAAAACGCTCATCGAAAACTTGCACCAGAAGTATCACGGAAGCAAGACCATCCTTTTCATCTCCCACAGGCCGGCCGCGATGGAAGTGGCAGACCAGGTTATAGAAATCAAAGCCGAGGATGCCTAAAGTGGCCGTCATAGGGGCCGGAGCCGCCGGTTGTTTCTGTGCCGCAGCTCTTAGAAAACAAGCACCCAACCTCTCAGTGACGGTGTTTGAAGCGGGTTCAAAGCCCCTTGCCAAAGTAGCCGTCACAGGAGGAGGCCGTTGCAACCTCACCAATTCCTTCGAGGGGATCCGGCAGCTTTCGCAGGCCTATCCCCGTGGGGAACGCGTAATGAAACGGGCCCTGCAGGTCTTTTCCGAAAAAGATACCATCCGCTGGTTCACCCAGCGGGGCGTCAGTTGCGTCCTGCAGCCGGACCACTGCTGGTTTCCCCGTTCACAGGACGCAATGGATATCGTTCACTGCCTGCTGGAGGCCATGAACGGGGCCGATATAAGGCTCAACACGCCGGTCACGTCCGTACAACCGGGCCTGGTGAACGAAGAAGCATTTGACTACGTGGTAGTTACAACAGGAGGCGCTCCCAAAGGCCTTCCCTTTCTGGATGGACTGGGGCTGGCCATCATGCCGCCCGTTCCCTCCCTTTTCACTTTTACCGTCCCGGATCCTGCCCTGCGCAGCCTGATGGGGCTGGTGGTAGAAGCCACCATCGGCCTGACGGGCACCGCTTTCAAGGCCGACGGGCCGCTCCTGATCACAGACTGGGGTCTCAGCGGGCCGGCCGCCCTCAAGCTTTCCTCTTATGCCGCCCGCCAGCTTGCCGAAGACGGGTACAAGGGAACCTTGTGGATCAACTGGCTCCGCACCAACGAGGATGAAATCCGCCGGCAACTGCAGGAAACCGCCTCCGGGAACCCCCAGAAGTTGGTTTCCACCACCCACCTGCTTCCCTCCCGCCTGTGGAGCCATCTGCTGGCCAAAGCAGGCCTCAGGCCGGACATCCGCTGGGCCGAGGTGGGCAGCAAAGGACTCAACCGCCTGGTTGCCGTCCTGTCGGCCGATACCTATCCCCTTTCCGGCAAAAGCCGCTTTCGGGATGAGTTCGTCACCTGCGGCGGCGTAGCCCTTTCCAATCTCAATCTGAGTACCCTCGAAAGCAGACAGCACCCGGGCCTGTATTTCGCAGGCGAAGTGCTGGATATAGATGCCATCACGGGAGGATTCAACCTCCAGGCCGCCTGGAGCACCGGCTATGTCTGTGCCCAAAGCATTCTCAAAAGCTTATGAATACCTATCTTCTAATAGCCCTCGCAGCCGGAGCGGCAGCCCTTGTCGCCTTTGTCATCACGTATTTTGTCATGCGCGCCCAGCAGATAAAGGCCTGCAACGCCCTCGAGAACGAGCTCATCGCCGCGCAGAAAGACCTGGAGAACGCACAGAAACTGCAAAAGATGCAGCAGGAGTCCTTCTCCGCGCAGCTCGAAGCCGTGCGCAGCCAGCTGACGGCCGAAACGGAAAAACTCCTGAAGCAGCGGGAAGAATCCCTGCAGAAAAAGGCCGAAGAGACCTTCAGGAACCTCACGGACCCGCTGGGAAAAGACCTCAAAGCCATGCAGGAGAGTTTCGACGCCCAGAAGCGCAGCCAGACCGAAGGCACTGCCACTCTCAAAACCGCTATGGAGCAGGCCGTCAAGCACCTGCAGGACCAGACGCAGGCCATCGGCAGCAAGGCCGACAACCTGGCCCAAGCCCTGAAGGGGCAGAACAAGATGGCCGGTACGTGGGGAGAAATCATCCTCTACAATATGCTGGTGAACGAGGGCATGGTGGAAGGAAGGGATTTTGACAAGGAAGAAACCCTGCGGGATGTCCAGGGCAGCATTGTGTACAACGAAGACAGCGGCAAGCGGATGAGGCCGGACTATATCCTCCACTACCCGGACAAGACCGAGGTCATCATCGATGCCAAGACTTCCATGGAAGCCCTCTCGGACTGGGTAGCCACAGAGGATTCCCTCCTCAAGGAAGACGCCGCCAAGCGCAACCTGCAGGCCATCCGCACCCAGATCAAGAGCCTGTCCGGCAAACGCTATCAGGATTACATCCGGGATGGATACAAGACCCTGGACTACGTAATTATGTTCATCCCTAATTACAGTTCCCTGCAACTGGCCAAGACCTTGGCTCCCAATATTTTCCAGGAAGCTTATCAACAAGGGGTGCTCCTCACCACGGAAGAGACGCTGATGCCCTTCCTCCGGATGATCCGTGTGGCCTGGACCAACTACGACCAGGTTCGCAACCAGGAAAAGATTATCAAGGCGGCCCAGACCATGGTGGACCGTGTGTACGACTTTGCCAAAGCCCACGCGGCTATGGGAGACAAGCTCCACGCTGCGCTTGAGGAATACGAGAAAGTATCCCTGAAAGTGGGAGAATCGGGGAATTCCATCCTTACTTCGGCCCGGCAACTCATCAAGCTGGGCATTCCCAAGAACCCTAAGAAGCCGCTTCCGGATTCAGAAGAATAAACGGCATCCCACAGTTCCTGGCAAAGGCAGCGTCAGAGGGGGCATCTCCCAGCATGACGCTGCTTTTTGCGTCTATGTCCGGGAAGAGGCTGCAAGCCTCGTAGAACATACCAGGATTGGGTTTTCGGCGGGGATCCGTTTCTTCCACCGCCGTGCAGGAGAGGATCAGATCCATGCGGGCGCCGGCCTCCAGCACCTCCTGCATCATCCGGGCGTGGACCCGGGCCAGGTCGGAATCTGTCATCAGACCTTTCCCCACCCCTCTCTGGTTGGTTACCAGCACTATCCGGCGGAAGCGGGCACTCCACTTTTTCAGTTGTTCCAAAATGCCAGGCATCCATTCCCACTGGCTCCAGTCCCGGACATAATCCCCTTCCAGATGGCGGTTCAAAACGCCGTCGCGGTCCAGGAAAAGGGTATCGGCCGAGGCCTTGATAACGGCCTCAGAAGCCTTTTGGACGGCATTCCAGGCCGGAATAGCCCACTGCGCCTTCTGATAATCTTCGGGAACGCCTATATCTATGAAGTAAGCGTCACTCACCCAGCCTCCCAACTGTCCCAGGGCTGCACCGGGTTCCAAAACTTCCTTTTCGAAGGAGAACTTCTCCGGCAAACTGCCCAAATCCAGTCTGCCGCGGTCTATCGCATAAACTCCCCCATTGATGAGGCCCTCCTCACAAAGCCGCTTCTCCTGAAAGGCCGATATGGCATCTCCCTTCAGGGAAACGGTACCGTAGCGGTCGAAATCTTTCATCGGCTTCAGGGCCAGGATTACGGCATACTTAAACGGCATGGCTTTCAGCTCTACCGGAAAGAAGGTATCTCCGTTAACCACAAAAACCTGATTTTCACGGCATTTTTCCAATGCCAGACGAATGCCGCCCCCGGTTCCCAGAGGCGATTCTTCTACTGCAAAATCGTACTTGAAGGGCCACGAATTGCCTTCTACATACGATATAACCTGTTCCCGCAGATACCCAACCGAAAAAACCACATGCTCCACCCCCTGGCTCCCCAGCCAGTCCAGCAGATACCCCAGGAAAGGACGGCCCGCTATGGGAGCCAGGCACTTGGGGATCTCTTTGACTACGGAGCGAAGACGGGTACCCAGACCGCCGGCCAGGACTATAACTTCCATGCTACGGCTCCTTTTTCCGTGAACTGGAACGGGACCACCTTGCCGGGAAGCTTGGAAAGGGCTTCCGTCACGGCCACACGGCGCTCCGGCGGCACCATCAGCATCATAAAGCCGCCTCCGCCGGCGCCGGAAACCTTGCCGGAGATGGCTCCGGAGGCCATGGCCACGTCGAAAGCTTCCTGGATCATGGGATTGGTGATGGCTCCGGCCATTTTCTTCTTGTCCTCCCAGGCCTGACCCAGGATGGAGGCGAAGCGGGCCATGTCTCCCTTCAGGAGAGCCAGTTTCATATCAATGGCACTCTGCTTGATGCGGTGCATGGCTTCCACGGCCCTGGTTTCTCCGGAACGGGTGGCCTTCTGCTGCTCGGCAATGATATCGGCGCCAAAGCGGCTTCGGCCCGTAAAGTACAGCAGCATAGAGGCTTCCAGCTCTGATATAATCCAATCCTTTATGCGAAGCGGGTTCACTATCACCATATCGCTGGGTAGGAATTCCATAAAGTTGAATCCTCCGAAAGCCGCTGCATACTGATCCTGCTTGCCACCGGCCAGAAGGAGGTCTTTTCTCTCTATTTCGTACGCCAGGCGGGCCAGCTCGTAGTCTCCCAGAGGAAGGCTCATCCACTCTGCAAAGCACTTGAGAATACAAACCACCATGGTGGAAGAGGTGCCCAGACCGGAACCGGCGGGGGCATCATTGTAAGTGGTGATGGAAAAGCCCACGGAGGGAATGGGGCCGAAGTCACGGACCACGCGGTTGTACACACCATCAATGAGCAGGGCGCCGGAATTCACCGGACCGGTGCCCAGGGGTACTTCCTGCCGGATGCCGGCATCCGCCGCATTCACGCGCATAACGGGCTGCTTGAGCGGTTCTATGGAACAATAGGCAGCCAGGTTGATGGTGGCGTTGAGCACATTGCCGCCATACAGGTCCGAATACGGGGATACATCCGTTCCTCCTCCGGCCAGACCCAGCCGCAAGGGGGCTTTACTTCTTATGATCATTTCAAAATGGCGTTACAAAGGGCTTCCAGGGCAGGTTCATCCGCCGGGTTGTAGCGGCTTCGGATGGTAACAGGTTCTCCCACCAGTTCTATCTCCTTCATAGCCCCGAACATTTCTTTCATCACACGGGCGGCCGTAGGAGCCCAGGAGCCGTTCTCAATGAGGGCTACTTTGCGCTTGCAATACCCCTTCATCTGCAGGCTGTGCAGAAAATCATACGCGGGAGTGAAAAGGCCGGCATCGTAGGAGCAGGCGGCTACCACCATACGGCCATAGCGGAAGGCATCTTCCACGGCTTCGGCGCGGTCATCCCTGGTAAGGTCTGACAGGGCCACTTTGGGGCAGCCCAGGGCCTTGAGCCTGTCGGCCACCATCTGGGCCACCGCGGCGGTTCCTCCGTGGATGGAGGCATAAGCCACGAAAACGCCTTCAGTTTCTACGCCGTAGCTGCTCCAGGTGTTATACAGATCCAGAAAATACTTCAGGTTTTTCCGGATAATGGGGCCGTGCAGCGGGGCGATGAGCGAAACATTCTCCGGCGCTACCTTTTTCAGGAGTGCCTGCACCTGAGGGCCGTATTTGCCGCAGATATTGAAATAGTAGCGGCGGCCTTCGCAGGCCCAGTCCGGGTCGTCATCGGCCCAAAAAGCGGTTTTGCACAAGGCACCGAACTTGCCGAAGGCATCGGCCGAAAAAAGCGTGCCGGTAGCACAGTCCACCGAAACCATCACTTCCGGCCAGTGCACCATAGGCGCGGCGAGGAATTTGAGGGTGTGGACGCCCAGCGGCAGGGTATCCCCTTCTTTCACCGCCAGGGTAGCGGGAAGGGTTTTCCCGGGGAGGAACTGCCCCGCAAACTTCAGGGCCATAGCGCTTCCCACCAGCGTAATACCGGGGTATCGGTCCATCAGAGGGCCGATGCAGGCCGAATGGTCCGGCTCCATATGGTGAATCACCAGATAATCCGGCTGACGGCCCTCCAAAGCCTGCTCCAGGTTCCGGAGCCACTCCTCTCCCTTACGGGCATCGGCCGTATCCAAGATGGCCACTTTATCATCCATAATAAGGTAGGAGTTGTATGCCATACCTTCCGGAACTGCATACTGGCTTTCAAATAAATCCAGGTTCTCGTCATCTACTCCGATATAGCGGATATCTTTTGCAATTTCTGTCATAACTTGGTTCATATCTTCACAAATATAGCGAAAATTTGCTTAACTTGCGCCTCAAATATACAGGGTATGGATTTTCATCAGCTTTGGACGCGCGCCAAGCGCACCATCCGATACTACAGCTTCATCTTCGATGAGATAGACACCGAGAGTGCCGCACAGAGGATCAAATCGTCCATCTGGTTCCGTGGTCCCAACGCCTGGATTCTGGCCTTCGCCATCGTCCTGGCTTCCGTGGGCCTCAATGTGAATTCCACGGCCGTTATCATCGGCGCCATGCTGGTGTCCCCGCTGATGGGCCCCATCATCGGCGCAGGCCTGGCCCTGGGCACCAACGATGTAGACCTCCTCAAATCGGCCGGTAAGAATCTGCTGGCGATGGTTATCATCTCCCTCCTCGCTTCCACCCTGTTCTTTATCCTCTCCCCCCTGTCGCTGGTGAACCCGACGGAGTTGGAGGCCCGAACAAGTCCCACCATCTACGACGTTCTCATCGCCTTTTTCGGCGGCATGGCCGGTATCCTGGAAAACAGCCGGAAAGAGAGGGGAACCGTACTTTCGGGCGTAGCCATCGCCACCGCCCTGATGCCGCCCCTTTGCACGGCCGGTTACGGTCTGGCGCATCTGAATATGCACTTTTTCTTCGGCGCGTTGTACCTCTTTGTCATCAACAGCGTCTTCATCGCCCTGGCCACGTACTTTATGGTGAAGTACCTGGACTTCCCCACGGTGTCGGGTGTATCGGAAGAACTGGCCAGCCGCCGGCGCAAAGCCATCAGCACCATCCTGGTCATCATCCTGGTGCCCAGCATCTGGAGTGCCTTCTCCCTCATCCGCAGCAACAATTTCGAGAGGAACGTGCAGAACTTCGTGGAGAACAACCGCCTGGTGGGTCCCCGCACCTATATCTATGAATACCGCGTGCAGGGTCATCAGGCCCAGCTTTCCCTAGCCGGAGAGCCTCTGGACGAAGACCTCCGCTCCAGCCTTTATATCAAGGCGGGCCGATACGATATCAAGCAGAAAGACCTGGTGCTCCTGGAACACTCCTTCGGCCTGTCCCAGAAGGATATGGACACCATCATAGAGGAAATATACGACAACACCAGCACCGAGCTGGAAGAGAACCAGGCCCTGCTGGAGTCTATGCAGGCTCGCCTGGAAGAAATGTCGCAGGAAATTGCCCGTCTTCGCGAGCAGCAGAGCCGCCTGGAGGCCAACTCTCCGAAGGACACCCTATAAAAAAAGAAACGTCGGCCTGTCTCAGGCGGACGCTCTCACTAACCACATAATTAATAACACTAAAACTAATAACCAATAGACTGATTCCGTTGAGAGAACCTCACTTCCTCAATCCAGATACAAAGGTACGGCAATTTTTTGGATTTGCAAATTTTTTCAAAACTTTTTTTACAAATTTTTTTAATAATTTTATAAGTCGCTGACAATCAGTGATAATACAAATAAGACAAATTTAGCATTCCGATTTGAACGTATTATTAAAAAGATTTAATTAATTGAAACATAGCGCATTGGGTCATATACGCCCTGGAACAACCATCTACACACTATTAAATCGAAAGAAAAAGAAGGGCCGATTCTTACAATCTGCAAGCATCGGCCCTTTTTATTCTTACACTCCGAGAAGCTGAAACTACAGCAACTTGTCACGAAGATGGCGGATCATATCCCGGGTCATGGAATCCATGTCATAGGTGGGCTTCCAATCCCATTCCTCGCGGGCGCAGGAATCGTCCATGCTGTCCGGCCAGGAGGTAGCGATGGCCTGGCGCACAGGGTCTACCTCGTAACGGACGCGGAGCGAAGGGATGTATTCCCGGATCTTGGCGAAGATCTGCTCCGGCTCGAAACTCATGGAGGCGATGTTGAAGGAATTGCGGTGCATTAGGCGGGACGGGTCTGCCACCATGAGCTGGATGGCGGCGTGAAGGGCGTCCGGCATATACATCATATCCATATAGGTACCCGGGGCGATGGGGCACACGAACTCCTCCCCTTTTACGGCCGAATAGTACACCTCCACGGCGTAATCCGTGGTACCGCCACCGGGCAGCGTGGTATAGGAAATGAGGCCGGGGAAACGGACCGAACGGGTATCTACACCATATTTATGATAATAATAGTCGCTCAGAAGCTCTGTGGCCACCTTGGTGACACCGTACATGGAACGGGGCCTCTGGATGGTATCCTGGGGCGTTCCCACATGCGGGGTTTCCGGGCCGAAAGAGCCGATGGAAGAAGGCGTGAAGACGGCGCAGCCCTTTTCGCGGGCAATTTCCAGGATGTTCAGAAGACCGTTCATCTGGATGTCCCAGGCCAGCAGCGGCTTTCTTTCTGCAACGGCAGAAAGGAGGGCGGCCAGGTTGTAGATGGTGTCTATCTTGTACTCCTGCACGATGGCAGCCAGACCGGCGGCATCCCGGACATCCGCCACGGCAGAGGGGCCGCTTTCCAGCAGTTCTCCTTTGGGCTCTGCACCCGGAATATAACCTGCCACAACCGTACTTCCCGGCACCTCACGACGGATTTTCATCGTGAGTTCCGAACCAATCTGGCCCGTGGAGCCAATCACCAGAACATTCTTCATACTTTCGATTTTATCCACGCAAATTTATTACATTTTACGTATATTTTCAAGATAAAATCGCTAAATTTGAAAGCATAAAACAGATAACTATGTACGGAAAATTTCAACAGCATCTGAGTGCCGAGCTCCAAGCCATCGACGAGGCCGGCCTTTACAAGAGAGAAAGAAATATCGCATCGGCCCAAAGCGCCTGCATCAAGCTGCAGGACGGCAGCGAGGCCCTCAACTTCTGCGCCAACAACTATCTGGGCCTGGCCGATAACCCCCGCCTCATCGAAGCCGCCAAGAAGGCGATGGACGCCCGCGGTTACGGAATGTCCTCCGTCCGCTTCATCTGCGGCACCCAGGATATCCACAAGGAGCTAGAAAAGGCCATTGCGGACGATATCCATATCGATGACGCCATGCTC
>JAEEGL015152203.1_pt1 | contig 17447 bp, 17 predicted proteins | sample 9134231 | NCBI WGS metagenome assembly JAEEGL01 (sample SAMN16246548, study PRJNA631951) | gut metagenome | biome: gut microbiome; feature: rumen; material: fiber-attached | host: Bos | place: Iran: Karaj | collected 2018-10 | reverse complement strand
TACGAGAGATGGAAGGATAGTCAATGCTGACATCAATGCAGCACTCAACATCCTGAACAAATGTAGCCCCGAGGCAGGAAGTCTGCTGAGGTGTATGGGCATAACAGTGCCACAGCGTCTCCAGGTATACTCATGAATCAATGTTCTCAACCTTCCTGGAGCAAACTGAATACTGCAGCTATGCTGCATGATGTGTTTTCGGTGACGAAAACGCATTATGTTCTCCCCGTAGAACAACAAACATGTAAAAGTGTTCAAAATCCCAAAAACCCTAGTAGTTTACGCATATTTTGATATATAATAAATACGCTAGAAAGCGGTTACATACAGGAGGCTTTTTATGAAGGAAGAAATGGTAGCCATGATTCTCGCCGGTGGCAGAGGCACCCGACTGAAATCACTCACGGCTAAAGTTGCAAAACCAGCAGTTTTTTTTGGTGGTAAATATCGTATTATCGATTTCCCACTCAGCAATGTTGCCAACAGCGGCATCAATGCTGTCGGTGTGGCCACCCAATATGAATCGACCGATCTGAACAACTATATCGGCTCTGGTCGTAACTGGGGTCTTAATGGCACCAATGCCTTGGCTAGTATTTTGCCCCCAAGAGAAACACCATCCGGTGCTTCTTGGTATTTAGGTACCGCTGACGCGATTTATCAGAATATCGACTGGTTGGATAAGACACACTGCAAATATGTCGTCATCCTTTCTGGTGACCATATCTACAAGATGGATTATTCCGATATGCTCAAGTTCCATAAGGACAACAAGGCCGATGTCACCATCGCCTGTATCAAGGTCCCGATGGCTGAAGCACCACGCTTTGGTATCGTGGTTGCCGATGAGAAGAACATGATCAACGAATTCCAGGAAAAACCAAAGGTTCCTAAGTCTGATTATGCTTCTATGGGTATCTATATCTTCACTTATGACTTATTAAGAAAAGCCTTAGTTGATGATGCCAAGGATGAAACATCCGATCACGACTTTGGTAAGAATATTCTTCCCACCCTTCTTGGAGAAAAGAAGAGACTCTTTGCTTATCCATTCAAGGGATACTGGAAGGATGTCGGTACCGTTCAGTCCTTATGGGAAGCCAATATGGATTTATTAGATCCAAATTGTGAATTACAGCTCTTCTCTTCCCGTTTCAAGATCTATTCTGCGGATACGGCATCTCGCCCAGAATATATCGCTCCAAGCGCGAAGGTAGAAGACTCTGTCATCAACCAGGGAGCTCAGATCTATGGCAGTGTCATTCACTCCGTCATCTGCAATGAAGCCATCATTGAACAAGGCGCAGTGGTCAAAAACTGTGTGATTCTTCCGGCTGCTGTCATCAAGACGGGCGTCAAGATTGAAAACGCCATCATCGGCGCAAAGACTATGGTGGATAAGGATGTCATTGGTAAAGAAGATGATGTTGCCTTAGTCAACGCCACGGAAGATAAATAAAAGGAGAAGGATTATGGCATACAAAGTAGCTGGTATCATCGATTGCTTCGGCAATCCAGAATTTGGTCCTTTGACCCAACATAGACCTATGGCGTCTACCTCGTTCTTAGGTCGTTATTCGTTCATCGATTTCCCTCTTTCTAACTTCCTCAACTCTGGCATTTTGAATATGGGTATTCTCTGCCAGAACCATATCCGTTCTCTTTCCAAGCATGTCGGCAATGGTCGTAGCTGGATTTCCAACACCAAACGCGGTGCTCTTGAAATCCTCTATGATGAGCCAAATGTCGCCAACCCTGCCTACAACACCGATATCGCTGATATCATTGAAAACAAAGTTTTCTTCAAGGATGTCCATCCCGATTATGTCATTCTTGTTTCTCCTAACTTCGTCTATGAAGCTGACTTCAGCAAACTTCTTGACGAACATGTCGCCAGCGGCGATAGAATCACCCTTCTTTATACCCACGTGGAAAGCGGCTTGAAGAATCATTTCTTAGGCGCAGATAAGATCGGTATTTCTTCCCGCGGTAGAGTCAACCGCATGGAAACCAACATGGGTGATGAGGATAGCGGTGACATCTCTATGGGATGTCTCATTCTTGACTATCCGATGCTTGAATCCTTAGTGGAATATGCAAGAAGCACTTCCAGCTTCTTCAACTTGGGTGATTGTCTGAAGTATCTTGCTCCAACGGTCATGATCAGAGCCGCTAAATTTGAAGGCTATGTCCGCGACTTTGATTCTTTACCACATTACTTGGAATATTCTTTGGAATTATTAGATCGCAAAATCTTCAATTCCTTGTTCCAGGAAGACTGGCCAATTCATACCAGAACTTATGATACCGTTCCGGTTCAGTGCCGTGCTGGCTCTGATGTCACCAATTCCTATCTCGCTAATGGTAGCGTGATTGAAGGTAAGGTTACCGGTTCTATCTTAGGTAGAAATGTCCGCATCGAAAAAGATGCTGTCGTCATCAATTCCATCATCGGTAATGACGTCGTCATTTCCGAAGGTACACATGTTGAAAATGCCGTTATCGACCGTGACGCTCAGGTCTTACATGTCTCGGAAGTCATCGGTACCAAAGACGAACCTATCTATATTGCTAGAGGAGATATTGTCTAAATATGAAAATCTTATTGGTCACAGGTGAATCTCTTCCTTACGCGAAAAGCGGTGGCTTAGGAGATTTCATCTATTCTTATGGCAAGGCTCTTGCCAAACTCGGTGAAGACGTCTCAGTCATCATGCCTTTATATTTGCCGATGAGAAGCAAATTCCCTGAAATCATGGAAGGCTTCTATGACCAGTTTGATTTTAAGATGAGCTGGAGAACCCAGGGCTGTGGTGTCTTCATGGTAGAAAGAGATGGTATCAAATTCTATTTCACCGCCATGGATCGTTTTGATCGCGACCAGCTATACGGCTATGGTGATGATACGGAAAGATTTGCCTGCTTTGTCATGGCGGTCAACACCTTCATCACGCGCCATAACGACTATGATGTTGTCCACTGCAACGACTGGCAGACGGCGATGCTTCCTTTGCTTCTTTCCTATAATCCTAAGCCAATCAAGACTGTTTTAACCATTCATAACCCCGCCTATCAGGGATGGGCTACCAGAGATGATTTAGGAACCTTCTTCAATCTGTCTACCGGTTATTATGATTCGGGCTTTGTCCGTCTTGGTGATTCCTTCAACTATCTTAAGGCAGGTATCATGTCTGCTGATAAGATCAACACGGTCTCGGTTACCCACGCTCAGGAATTATTAAGCGATCACACCGGCTTTGGTGGCATGGGTGCCATCATCGACTGGTGCAGACATTATGATTTCTCGGGTATCGTCAATGGTCTTGATACCGATATCTGGGATCCAAAGACTGATAAGCATATCGCTGCAAATTATGATCTTTCTACCGTCAAAGAAGGAAAGAGAGCAAACAAGCGTGCAATTTTCAAACAGCTTGGTATGGATGAAGATTTCGATGGTCCATTATTCTCGGCAATCACTCGTCTTTCTGCCCAGAAGGGTGTAGAAAGAATCATCAGCATCATGCCTCATCTTGAGGAAAAGAATGCTAAACTTATCGTCATCGGTACCGGTGAGATGGAAGAACAGTTCCAGGCGGAAGCCTTCAAATATAAGAATGTCTATTTAGTCAAACGTTATGATGAAGAATTAGCTCACCTTCTTTATGCGGCTAGCGATTTCTTCCTCATGCCATCTTATTTTGAACCATGTGGCACTTCCCAGTTGATTTCCATGCGTTATGGCACTCTTCCGATCGTTTCGAATGTCGGCGGTCTTAATGATACGGTCTTTGATGTCACGAAAGGTGATATTGCCAATGGTTTCACTTTCTATAACAACGATTACTTCGGTTGTCTGAATGCTTACTTCAGAGCTTGTGATCTCTATTGGGCACATGGTATTGACCATATGCAGGAAGTCGGCATGAAGGGAGATTATTCCTGGAAAAAGTCGGCTAAGGCTTATCTCGACTTGTATAATACGATCGACTGGAAGTAGTTTGGTTTACGATTTCCCTTGGATATAGAATAAGGGAATGAAACCAAGTAAAATCTGACCTGAAGGTTATAAATTATCTTCTTTACTTTATGACCTCAAGGTCTTATAATAAACCTTGCGTTTTAGCATAGATTAGAAATTGGAGGATAAGACATATGGCAGTTCCAACCAGAAGAAGAGGCCACGCAAAACAGGGTCAGGTCAGACAGCACACTGCTTTAAAAGCTGTTAACACCTATACTTGCTCTAATTGCGGCGCTGTTATCAAGCCTCATCACGTTTGCCCATCCTGCGGTTATTATAACGGCAAGAAGGTCAAGGACGTTAAAGAAAAGGCTGAGTAGTTTTAGCCTCAATCAAATCTTGATTTAAAGAAACCCACCTCGTGTGGGTTTTTTTGAGACTTTGATGATATGATTATTAAGAGGTATAGAAAATGACATATTTAGAAAGCATCACATATCTCACTGGTAACTTCTTACAGGTTTCTCAATTTGCCCTGAAGAATGCGTATCGAGTGATTTGTCTTACGGAAGGAAAAGAAAAAGAGACTCCTTATATGGCCGGTGCTCTTTCTCAGGTAGAAGCCTGTGAAGCTCTTGCCAAGGCCTACTTGACGATGAACAAGTCTCTTTCTGGTGAAGAACTGATTCAGTTTTTCTCTCTTCACAAAGGTTTATCCAGCAAGGACTTTAAAGACTTGAAGACCATGCTTAATAAAAGAGACTATCTTGTTTCCTATTTCTATCTTGAAAACACTTCTCGTTTGGCTTTAGAAGAGGTGGCAGTCTATGAGTCTGTCATCAAGGAACTCAAGGAATATGTCGAATTGGCTAGCAAACTCAACGTCTCCTTATCCAAAGCCTGCGATAGACTTTACACGCTGTTCTAAGCCAAAAGGTTTTAAAATAGTGTCGATTTGGATTATAATGTAGATTGTTAAAGGCTTAGTTTTTCTATGGCAGATTATATTCCCGAACTTTATGCATTGATATCGATTCTCTCAGAACAGAAGACCTATGGTGAGGCTCTGTTCAAGGTCAACCAGGAAGAACAACTCTCCCAGGCTGGCAAAAAGAAATTCTCAGAAAATGTCTTGGGTGTCCTAAGACATTATTTCTGTCTTTCTTTTGAGTGTCTCGATCTTCTTCCTTATGCCAAAGATAGCGAGGAACATATCCTTTCTTTAATTCCGCTATTTGAGCTTCGTTATCATAAGGATAGCAACGTGGATGAAATCTATGCCTGTTATCATGATGCGTTCATGAAAGAAAGACTGATGGGTGACGTCAAACATAACTTCAAAGTCTTGCTCGAGGCGACAAAGAAGCCTTTCAAGATTCCTGATGAAGTGAAATCCTCTCCTTATTTATATAATTCCCTGGTCTTAGAACTTCCTGATTTCTTCTTGAAGAGATTAAGCAAGGATTATTCCGCTCAGAACGCACTGAATATCGCTTCTTATCTTCATAAGAAATCCTATAATTTCTTTGCTCCAGCTTTGACTTGCAACCAGGAAGAACTCTTATCTAATGACGCGTTTGAAAATGTGTCTTTGGATGATGGCAGTATTTTATATTCCACCAACAAGCCTGTTTCTATCAAGGAAGTCAGAAACAAAGGACTTTATCCTCTTGGATATCTTGAAGCCTTGGCTTATTCTAAACTTCCAGTTCCCGCCTTACAGCCAAAGATTCTTCTTACCGGTTTAGAATCTGGATATCAGCTTCTTCCTCTTTGCCTGAAGACACTTGATACTTTTGAAAGCAAAGTCGATGCCGTCTATCAGGATGCTTTATCGTATCGCGGTGCTGTGGATGTGATGAAGAAATATCAGTTGAAGAACGCTCATATCATCAACACCAAACTTTCTTTGATCAAGACTTATGTCAAGGATCATTATTATGACGTGGTTGTCTCCTTTGGTAGAGACTGTAAACTCGGTCTTGCTAGAAGAATGCCATCTGTCTTACCATGCCTTAGAGAACAAGACTTCCTAAAATCCAAGAAGCGCCAGCTCGAGGATCTTCTTGAAATGAGTACTTTTGTCAAAGAGGGTGGTCATCTACTATTTATCAATCATGCTTTAGACAAAGAAGAGAGCAATGAGGTGATTTCCTCCTTCTTATCCCTAAGAAAGGATTTCACTGTGATAATGAAAGAAATGGTGTTTCCAAACATCATGGATTGTGACGCTGGCTTTTATGCCATCCTGAAGAGAAAGCAGAAACAAAATGACTAGTATTTATTCCTATTCCTTAGAGGATTTGACCAAGATCATGCAGGCGATGGGTCAATCCAGTTATCGTTCCAAACAGATTTTCTCCTGGCTTTATCAGAAACGAGTCAATAGTTTTGATGAGATGAGTGATATCGCCAAGGCTTTTCGTGAGAAATTAAAAGAGAATTTCAATTTCTCTCGTCCTAGTATGCGCATCAAGCAGGAAAGTGCAGATGGCACCATCAAATGCCTGTTCCGTTTGGAAGACGGCGAGGAAGTCGAAGGTGTCTTGATGCACTATGTCTATGGATATAGTGTCTGTGTCTCCTCTCAGGTCGGCTGCAACATGTCTTGTGCCTTCTGCGCTTCTGGTCTCTTGAAGAAGAAACGCAATCTCACCCCAGCAGAAATGCTTGGACAGGTGTTATATTTTGATGAGATGCTTCGCGCTCGTGATCCATCCACTCATGTCACCCACGTGGTCATCATGGGTACAGGTGAACCATTTGACAATTACGATAACGTCTTATCCTTTATCCGCATCATCAATTCTCAGTTCGGTTTAGATATCGGTGCTAGACATATCACGGTTTCTACCTGTGGTGTCGTTCCAGGCATTCTCAAGTTTGGTAAGGAAGGATTACAGGTCAATTTGGCGATTTCCCTTCATGCCCCAAACAATGAAATCCGCGATAGACTTATGCCGATCAACCACGCTTATAAACTAGAAGAACTCATTCCTGCCATTGTCCAATATGGCAAGGACAGCGGTGGCAGAAGAGTTACCTTTGAATATATCCTCATCAAGGATGTCAATGATACAATAGATTGTGCTAGACAATTAGCCAAACTGATTGCTCCGACATTCGGATATGTCAATCTGATTCCGTATAATCCGGTCATGGAAAACGGCTTTGAACGTTCACCAGATCAAAACATTGAACTCTTCCATAATTTCTTGCTTCAGAAACATATCAAGTCTACTGTTCGTAAGGAGTTCGGCTCGGATATCGATGCCGCCTGTGGTCAATTGAGGGCAAAACACAAAGATGGAAACTAATGAGAAAATCGCCGCACTAAGCGACATCGGCTTACGCCGTAAAAACAACGAAGATGCTGCTTACGCCATTAAGAACCAATATGGTGCACTTTTGATTGTCGCTGATGGTATGGGTGGTCACAGAAAAGGTGAGGTCGCTTCCAAGATTGTGGTCGACTCTCTTTCCATTCCTTTTTCTGGTGAACACAAGATTTTCAACACGCACAGAGCCAAGAAGTTTTATAAAAAACATATGAAGAAAGCCAACAATGAGATCTATAAGATGTCATTAAGTGGCGATGAATATCGTGAGATGGGTACCACTGCGGTATCCTGTATCATCGGTGATAAGGAGACCGCCATTCTTTCGGTTGGCGATTCTCGTTGCTATATCATCGATAATGATGGCCTTTTAAAGCAGGTGACCAAGGATCAGACTTATGTGGAACTCCTATTTGAATCGGGTAAGATCACCAAATCGGAAATCACCACCCATCCACAGAAGAACCTTCTCATCAATGCCGTTGGTATCAATCCTGATTTGACCAACATCGAAGAATTTGTACTGAGCAATGATTCTTATCGCTCCATTCTTTTATGCAGCGATGGATTATATAATCTTGTCAGCGACGAAGAAATCCATGCTGTCATGATGGATAAGCTTTCGACAAATGAAAAAGCCAAACTCTTGATCAAGAAGGCGCTTGATGCCGGTGGAAATGACAACGTTGCTGTGGTCATCTGGGAAAATTAATTATGGAAGAATTATCTCGCAATAATGAAATTATCGATGATCGCTACAAGATTGTCGAGACAGCCGGAAGCGGTGGTATGGCTACCGTCTATAAGGCTCATGACCTGATTACCGATAAGAATGTCGCCATCAAGATGATGAAGCCAGATACCGCGGCAAACAAGACCAATCTTTCCCGTTTTGAAAGAGAAGCCAGAGCCGCAGCTTCTTTGAATCATCAAAATATCGTCAAGGTTGTCAATGTCGGCTCTTATCAGGGCCTTCCTTATATGGTCAATGAATTTATCGACGGTCAGAATCTTCGCCAGGTCTTAGATATCCGCGGAAGATTCTCTTTTATGGAAGCTGTCGATATCATGTACCAGCTCTGTTCAGCTGTCATGTATGCCCATGCCCATGGGGTCATACACCGTGATATCAAGCCTCAGAACATCTTCTTAACTAGTGATGGAACCATCAAACTGGGCGATTTTGGTATTGCCACATTCCAGGATTCCACCCATGTCACCCGTCAGGAGTTTGTCGTCGGCAGTGTGCATTATATCGCTCCGGAAGTCGCTCAGGGCAATCCTGCTTCCACCAGAAGCGATGTCTATTCCATGGGTATCACCTTCTTTGAACTTATCACCGGACGAGTTCCTTTTGATGGGGATAATTCGGTCACTATCGCCGTCATGCATGTCAGAAACAAGTTCCCTTCGATTGAAAAATTCAATCCTAAGACACCAAGTGCAGTGGAAAACATCATCTATAAGTGTTGCATGAAGAATCCAAACGATCGTTATGTCTCGGCAGAAATGATGCGCAAGGATTTAGAAAAGATCTTAAAGAACCCAAGCTTATTAGAAAGAAAACAGTCTTCCTTCTGGGATTTCCTCCGTCCAAATTCTGCTACGGCACAGCAAAGAAGAGAAGAAAAAGCCCAAAAGAAGGCTTTAAAAGAGGCTGCTAAGGCCGCCAAGAAAGACCGTGATGAAAATGGCAGATAATCTTTATCGTGTCTTGAATTCCACCTCTTTGGGCTATCAGCTTTATTGTTTTGAGGATAAGCAGATCTCTTTACATACCAATCGTAAGAAAATTACCTATCGTGGAGAAAAAATCGTCATTGGCGATGTGGTAAGACTGGATTCTCAAGGTGTGATCGATCAGATTTTACCTCGCGAGAATTATCTCCAGCGTCCAAGGCTTTCTAATTGCGATGTCGCTTTTGTCTTAGTCTCTTGTAAGGAACCGGATTTCTCTTCTTATCTTCTGGATAAGTTTTTATCCTTCCTTCATTTTTATAATATTCCAGCGGGTATTCTTTTGACCAAAGCCGATCTTCTCAAGAAAAGGGAGATGACCGCTTTGCAAAAGAGAATGGACTATTATCGCAAGTTATCTTACCCGGTATATTTCCTTAACGCTCATGATGAGACAAAATTTGATTTTCCACTTTTAAGAGAAGCCATCAAAGGCAAATCGATTGCCTTTGTCGGCCAGACTGGTGTTGGTAAATCTTCCCTGATCAATCTCATCTGCCCGGACTTTAGAAGAAAAGTGGATGCTTTATATGTCTCTTCTGGCCGCGGAAGACATACCACCAAGGAAATTGTCTTGCTTCCTTTCGAAGATGGCTTCATCTTTGATACCCCAGGCTTTTCCGAACTGGAACTGAGGGATGTCAAGACGCTTGATTTTGCCAATTGTTTCCCTGGTTATGACAAATATCTGAACTGTTGTTTCTTCAAGGACTGCTGTCATCTGCCGTCTTCCAAAGGATGCGCAGTCTCTCAGGCTGTCAAGGATGATGAACTCTCCCTTGACTCTTATGAGAATTATTTGAAAATCATGGAAGAAGTAAAGGTAAACGATCAATGGAAAAAGAAACTTTAATCAGACCATCTCTGCTCAGTGCAGATTTCAATCATTTAGGTAATGCCATTAAAGAGGCAATCGATTTAGGTGTTCAGGATATCCATTATGATGTCATGGATGGTACCTTTGTCGATTCTATCTCCTTTGGCGAACCGATCTTCAAGGTGGTAAACAAGGCTTTTGGTGAGAATATCGCTTTTGATGTTCATCTGATGTGCGTCAATCCCTTAAAGCAGGTGAGTCAGTTTGCGGCTCTTGGTTGTAAGGAAATCAGTTTCCATTATGAAGCTTTGACTTTAGGTGATATTCCTCGTATCAAGGAAATCAGAGGACAATACCCTGAACTGAAATTAGGCTTGGCGTTCTCGCCTGAGACCAGCGTGGATGAAATTAAGAATCTTCTCAGCCTCTTTGATTTTGTCTTGGTCATGTCTGTTGTTCCTGGTAAGGCAGGACAAAAATATATCGAAGGATCGGAAAAGAAGATTGCCCAACTTGATGAATATAGAAAGAACTTCAATCTCTCTTTCAAGATCGGGGTTGATGGCGGAATCAACAATATCACTGGTCCTCTTTGTGTGGACAGTGGAGTAGACTGGTTAGTTGCTGGATCATACTACTTTAATGCTGAGAATAAAAAAGAGGCCTTGAATTCACTTCACAAGGCAAAAGTTATAGAATAAAGATATATGTACTTCAGTTTGTCTGTCACGTTATTGATCATCGGTTTTGCTCTCTTCTTGGCTTATCTTGCCTTGTTGACCTACAGCAATTCTTTGATAGGGAGCGTGGATAGGAATCATTTCAAAAATTCCTTTCCTTACAACTTTTATATGTCCGCTTCTATCCCGATGAGGGCTACGTTATATATCCTTCTTTGTTTGTCGACTTTAGCCACAGCGGTAGGTGAATCTCTCTTCTTTCTCTCCTTTGGTACGACCTTTATGTTTGTCGCAGCTATCCTGATGCCGTTATCCTTGATCTTCCTTACCATCAGCAATATTCTTCCTTTGTCCTCATATCGACTTCATCTTCTATTCTCAGGTGCCGGTTTCTTCTTCTTTGCCGCGATGACAAGTTTGATTCCCTTCTCTTTGGTGATTCCTTCCGCTTTGATCATCAAGGATAGTTTCTCTCTTGGAATCGCCTTACCTCTTGGTATCATCGGTATTTCTTTATTGCTCAGCCTTGCCAATCCAAAGTTAGCGAACTGGTTCAAGATGGAAAAGACCGAAAGAGATGGTACGACTTATTATGTCAAACCAAGAATCAACTTCTACGCCATGTATGAATGGATATTCTTAATTGCTAGTTATGTCGTCTCATTCTTATTTGTCTTGAATATCATTATCACGAATGCAATTGAGCTGGCCTAGGTCAGCTCTTTTTGTAGCATGAAAAAATGCAGTCACCTAAGTGACTGCATCATTTTATAACTTTGGAAGTTTACTTAGCAGCTTCTTCAGCAACTGGAGCTTCAGCCTGAGCAGCTAATTTAGCGTTCTTTCTTAAAGTACGTAAACCAGCGGCAGAGACTCTGATTCTCTGCTTCTTGCCATCGACAACGATGGTAGTAGTCTGAAGGTTGACGTTCCAACGTCTGCAGGTGTGTCTCATAGAATGAGAAACATTCTTACCAGACATAGGTTTCTTTCCAGTGATAGGGCATGTTCTAGACATATTCAGTATCCTCCCAATTAAGCACAATAAATCAATTCTTCACAAAAACGTGCTTATAAATACTACCATAATCAAACCGAGTAATCAATAAAAATCTTTCAGTTAACCCCTTTCGGTTTTAAATTGCTGTCTTTGGTCTGCTTCAAAATCCTTTTTTAGCAGGCATAGTAATAGAAATGTAGATCCTTAATCAGCTGTAGACCTTCCACAAAGTCGTTTTTTACTTCATCTAGGCTTAGAGAATAGCCTACGACCATATGGTAACCTGATTTAGAGTTATCTTGAGGATAAAGAAGAGAAACTTTCTTGCTGATTTCATCTACTTCGGTTTTTGTTAATGTATGGTTTTCTTCAAAGGTGAAGAGAGCACCATATTTATCGTCATTCTTTGCAAAACAGGAATGATTCTCATCCTGCATTAAATTGCAGTATTCAAAATAGAGACTGACTTCTTTTGGGGGATTTTGACATCCCATAAGGCACAATAGAGGAATTAAAGTGAAACCCTTTAATTTCATATGTTCGTTCCTTTCTGTAACTCGATAATTTCATTGTAATAGAAAATAGTTTCATTATCAACGAAAACGTTTTCTTGTTTTATTTTGAAATATGATTTGATTCTTTAGCAATAGGTAAATCACTATCTAGGGTTATGGAGATAAAGGAGTAAATTAAATGGCATGTTGTTTGCACAGTCCGTTCAAGATTGGTTTGTGGTCAATTTATCATTTAATTGGCTTATCTTAGCCATGTGGAAAACAGTAAAAGTAAGACATTTGTACAACGCCAAAAATGAGAATGCTCGTTTTTTGCGCGTTTTGTGTATACAAGACCGTTCAATGCGCGATTAAGGCTAATTTACCCTAAAAAATGCGTATTTTAGTACGAAAATGATTGCTTATGAATGCGCAAAATGAGTATAATACCTCGGATAAAATTAATAGGAGGATTGCACCATGGATGAACAAATGGAAATGCAAGTAACTGATCAGTTCAATGAATTGTTCGAACGTGTCAGAAAAGCTCAGGAAATTTATGCTACTTATACTCAGGAACAGGTCGACAAGATCTTCCAGGCTGCTGCGATTGCTGCCAACAAGGCTCGTATCGTTTTAGCCAAGGAAGCTGTTGCCGAAACTGGTATGGGTGTTGTCGAAGACAAAGTCATGAAGAATCACTTTGCCGCCGAATATATTTTTAACGCCTATCGTTATGCTAAGACTTGCGATGTCTTAGAAAGAGATGACGACAATGGTTATCAGACCGTTGCCGAACCTTTAGGTATCTTAGGTGGTGTTGTTCCAACAACCAACCCAACTTCTACCGTCATCTTCAAGTCCTTGTTAGCTCTCAAGACAAGAAATGCTATCATCTTCTCCCCACATCCAAGAGCTACTAAGTGCACCATTCACGCTGCTCAGATCGTTTTAGACGCCGCTGTCAAGGCTGGTGCTCCAGAAGGCATCATCGCTTGGATCGAAAAGCCAAGCATTGAAATGTCCAACCTTTTGATGAAGTCCTGCGACTGCATCTTGGCCACTGGTGGTCCAGGTATGGTCACTGCCGCTTATTCTTCCGGTAAGCCAGCTATCGGTGTTGGCCCAGGTAATGCTCCTGTCATCATCGATTCCAGCGCTGATATCAAGATGGCCGTTTCTTCCATCATCCATGGTAAGACCTTCGATAATGGTATGATCTGTGCTTCTGAAAACTCCATTCTTGCCTTAGCCGACATCTATGATGCCGTCAAGGAAGAAATGGCTTATCGTGGCGCTTACTTCCTTAACAAGGATGAACTCAACAAGGTCAGACAGACCATCATCATCCATGGCGCTACCAATGCCAAGGTTGTTGGTAAGTCCGCTTGCGAAATCGCCCAGATGGCCGGTTTTGAAGCTCCAGAAGGCACCAAGATCTTAGTCGGCGAAGTTGAGAAGGTTGATCAGAGTGAAGAATTCGCTCATGAAAAACTCTGCCCAGTCATCGCTATGTACAAGGCTAGTGACTTTGATGATGCCATGGCTAAGGCCAAGGTCTTATTAAAGGCCGGTTGGGGTCACACTGCCGATTTATATGTCGATGTCTTGAACCACTCCGATTTGATCGATCGTTTCAAGAATGAAATGCAGGCCTGCCGTTTACTTGTCAACACTCCATCTTCTTTAGGTGGTATTGGTGACATCTACAACTTCCGCATCAAACCATCCTTAACCTTAGGTTGCGGTTCCTGGGGCGGCAACTCCGTCTCTGGTCAGGTCGGTATCGAAAATCTTTTGAACATTAAGACTTTAGCAATAAGGAGAGAAAATATGCTTTGGTTCAGAACTCCAAGTAAGATCTTCTTCAAGCCAGGTTGCTTAGGTAAGGCTTTAGAAGAATTGAAATATGTCTATGATAAGAAGAGAGTCTTGATCATCACCGATAAGTTCTTATTCACTTCCGGTATGGTCGATAAGGTTGTCAAGCCATTACAGAACCTTGGCCTCCAGACTGAAATCTATTCCAACGTCTCTCCAGATCCAACCCTTGCTTGCGCTGAAGAAATCGTCGGTGTCTGCAAGTTCTTCATGCCAGATGTCATCCTTGCCTTAGGTGGCGGTTCCCCAATGGATGCCTCCAAGATCGCTTGGGTCATGTATGAACATCCAGAAGTTTCCTTCTCTGATATGGCCATGGACTTCATGGATATCAGAAAGAGAGTCATCAACTTCCCACGTATGGGCGACAAGGCTATGTTAGTCTGCGTTCCAACCACTGCTGGTACTGGTTCTGAAGTCACTCCATTTGCCATCATTACCGATCAGAGAGATGGTACCAAGTATCCAATCACTGACTATGAATTGATGCCAAATATGGCCATCGTCGACTCTGATTTGATGCTCAACATTCCTAAGGGCTTAACCAGAGCTTCCGGTATCGATGCTTTGACTCACTGCATTGAAGCCTATGCTTCCATGTATGCTACTCCATTCACTGATTCTATGGCTAAGGAAGGTATTTCTGAAATCTTCAAGTATCTCCCAAGAGCCTACAAGTTTGGTGCTACTGATCCTGAAGCCAGAGAACATATGGCTCACGCTGCTACCTTAGCTGGTATCTCCTTTGCCAATGCCTTCTTAGGTATCGACCACTCTCTTGGTCATAAGCTTGGTGCCTATCACCATCTTCCACACGGTTATTGCGTCTCTTTGATGCTCACCAGAGTCATGAAGTTCAACGCTGGCGAAAAGCCAACCAAGATGGGTACCTTCCCACAGTACAAGTATCCACATACTTTAAGAAGATATTGCGAAATTGCTGAAATGCTTGGTATCACCGGCAAGACCGATGAAATCAAGTTCCAGAAGCTCCTTGACAAGATTGCTGCTTTACAGACTGAAATCGAATTACCACTCACCATCAAGGATGCTGGTGTCGATGAAACCAAGTTCTTAGAGAACATCGATCAGATGAGCGAAGATGCTTTCAACGACCAGTGCACTGGTGCCAACCCACGTTATCCTTTGATTTCTGAAATGAAAGAATTATATCTTCAGGCATATTACGGCGAAGAAGTGTATAATAGAAGTAGTAAGAAATCCAAGAAGGAGAACAATTAATGGCTACCAAGACGAGAAAAGATTTAGGCGAAGTTATTTCCGAACACAACCACAAGACTGTTTACGTCAAGGATGGTGTCATCACCAAGGTTTTCGATCACAAATTCTATGATGGCTCTTTCGCATTCAAGGAAGCGATGTATCAGCAGTACGCTTATGAATGCAAGATTTCTGTCCCACAGGTCTATGGTGTATTCCAAGTTGGCGAAGATTGGGCTATTTCCTCCCAGGAAATCAAGGGTAAGACCTTAGCTCAGATGATGGAAGAAGATCCAGAACATAAGAAGAAATATGTTGTCGATCTTGTCAAGATCCACATCCAGCTCTTATCCAGACTTTCTTCCAACCTCATGCTTCCAAAGTTGAAGGACAAACTCAATTCCTACATTTCTGATTCCGGTTTATCTTCTTCAACCCGCTATGACTTACATGTCAAGCTCGAGAAGATGCCAAATCACTACAAGTTCTGTCATGGCGACTTCTTCCCACAGAATGTCATCTTTGATGAAACGGGTAAGTACTACATCCTCAACTGGGCTCATGTCACCAGAGGTAACGCTTCTGCTGATGCTGCTATGACCTATCTCTTATTCTTGCTTAGTGGAGACGAAAAGTCTGCCAATACCTATTTAAGAGAATTCTGCAAGAAGACCTATACTAACGAAGGCTATGTCCAGCAGTGGATTTCTGTTTGCTCTGCCGCTAAGTTGAAGTCGGTTACCGACGAGGCTCAGAAGAAGCTTCTCTTAGAGAACATCGACGTCGTCGAATATTAGTTTAACCACCACTCAGGTATCTAAACCCACCTGGGTGGTTTTTTCTTGGAAACGTGACTTGCCACAATTAGTTTCTATGGTCAGTATTAGAAATAGTGTGAGTAATACTTTGTATTTAAATTTAAATATTGTAGAATATAGCGAACTAATTATGTAGCGAGGAGGTTATTTATGGGACTTTATGATGTTGTACGCTTCGAAGGCGTAAATCAAGACTGGTTGCTTTATAAGTTTCCTAGTGATGAATTCAATACCAAATCCAAGCTGATCGTTTCTCCTGCCCAGATTGCTATTTTGGTGCATAACGGCAAGATTGAGAAGATTCTGGAGAGTGGTACCTATACGTTGAATACGGAATTGCTTCCCTTTATCAAAGGCTTTACCAAAGGTATTTTCTCTGGTAATAATCCTTATCCAATGGAAGTCTATTTCCTCAACAAGAGACTGAAGTTGGACTTCTTCTGGGGTACAAGCGATCCAATTGAAGTGTTAGATCCTCAATATAAGATCATCTTGAGAATGAGAAGCAGAGGTCAACTCGGTGTCAAGTTAGAAAATTATCAGTACTTCTATCAGACCTTGGTTGGTACTTTGATGAAGAACAGAGTCATCACGTTTGCTCTGCTAAATGAATACTTCCGCGGTATCATCAACCAGAAGATCAAGAAGAATATCGCCAACAAGATGATTGGCGAGAAAGTCACCTTCTTTGAAATCGGTCTTCATTTGGATGAATTACAGCGTTCCAGCGAAGAGGAATTGCGTGAAGAATTCAATAAATTTGGTTTCAACATTCTCAATTTCTCCATCGAATCCATCGATTGTCCAAAAGAAGATACCGACAAGCTCAACAGCATTCTCCATAAGAAGGCTGAACTTGAACAGCTTGGCGATACTGGCTATCGTACCGCTCGTGGATATGATGTCTTGGAAGCTGGTGCTAAAGGTAATGGCAACGCTTCTGCCTTCATGGGTGTTGGCATGGGTATGCAGATGGGTCAGTCTGCCACTGTCGCTGGTGGTATCATTCCACCATCTCAGGCTAAGGAAAACCATGACGATATGATTGCTTGTCCAAAGTGTGGTGCGGAGATTTCTGCTCATAGCAAGTTCTGCCCAGAATGCGGTTGCAAGATTATCCATGAATGTCCAAAGTGCGGTTCAAGTGTTTCTCCAAGACAGAAGTTCTGTCCTGAATGTGGAACGAAGCTTTATGAGGAGGAAAAGTAGTTATGTACAAGAAATTAACGATTTTGATCGTCGGCCTTATCGCTTTAGGTTTGATGATCGGCTTACCTTTCTCCTTCAACACTGACGAGTTAGTCAAGGATACTGCTGTTCTTGTCTTCTATATTATCTCCAAGAGTATCTTTGGTCTTATCTTCATCTTTGCTGTCGTCTGGTCTGTTTTACAAGAACGCGCCAGAGGTGCTATCGCTCTTATCTTGCTTGTTGCTACCTTGCTTCAGGGCTTCCCACCATTATGCAGAGCTTCCTTATTCATGGGCGCCTTCACTC
>JAEEGL016013476.1_pt1 | contig 17448 bp, 14 predicted proteins | sample 9134231 | NCBI WGS metagenome assembly JAEEGL01 (sample SAMN16246548, study PRJNA631951) | gut metagenome | biome: gut microbiome; feature: rumen; material: fiber-attached | host: Bos | place: Iran: Karaj | collected 2018-10 | reverse complement strand
TCAAAAAAGTAAATTTAAAAAGGGGATATAGCCCCTTTTTTTATTGACTTTTACAGGTTTTATAGTATAATAGGAGCTAATTTAGGTGATTTTATGAAATATGTTCTTATACTAGCAGGTGGTCTTGGAAGACGTATGGGGGCAACAGAAGTTCCAAAACAATTTATTACAATTGACGATGTTCCAATTATAATATATACTATTCGGCAATTTTATAGTTTACCGCAATTTGATAAAATAATAGCAGTTGTACCAGAAGCTTATCAAAAATATATTGATGATTTATTAAAAAAGAATAATCTTTCAAATGTAATTACTGTTATTGGTGGTTCAACAAGATATGAAAGTATTTTAAGAGGATGTCAGCATATAAAAGATAATTTGGATAATGATGATAAAACGATAGTATTATCACATGATGCTGTAAGACCTTTTGTTTCAAAACAAATTATTGAAGAACATTTAAGAGTAATTGAATATAGTGATAGATATTGTGCCGTTGATACTATTATTCCAATGGCTAATGAGACTATAATTAAACTTATTGCTGGTAGAGTAGAAGATATACCAAATACAGATTGTTATTTTAGAAGTCAAACACCACAAACATTTAAATTACATGAGTATATGGATTTATGTTCCAATTTAAAACCAGAAGAAAAAGAAAAACTAAAAGATGTATGTAAAATATACTATTTGAAAAATAAAACAATAGGTTATGTTGTTGGTGATGAAATTAATATTCCAATTAATACACCTTATGATTTAGAGTATGCTCGTAGTTTAGTAAAAAAATTGAAAAGGTAGTGATATAAAATGAAAACTAGTTTTAAACACAGATTAAATTTTATTATTAAGCATTTTTATATTGCTATTTTAATAATGGTAATATTTGGCTCTGTAACACTTTTAATAATAAATAAAATACCTAAATATTATGAATCTAAGAGTATTCTTTTAATTGAAGATAATAAAGAATATAATTATCAAAATTATCAAACATATACTAAATATGTTAAAAATAGTGATTTAATAAAAAATTTAGAATTTACTTATCAAAATGTAAATAGTAATAATATTAGTATTAATTTACTTAGTAATAGTAAATTAGTAGAAATTAGAGTAAAAAATAGTGATATGCATTTATCACTTGAAATGAATAATGTTTTATCTTCATTATATAAAGAACAAATATTAAATATTTATCCTAATATGCAACTATTTACTATTTCCAGTGCTTCTATTATAGATGCACCTAATATAAATACTAATCATTGTTTAATAATTGCTTTAATTAGTGGTTTAGTAGTTGGTATTATGATTTTAAATATATATTCATCAGGTAAAATACATATTTATAATCATAAAGATATAAGAAAATATTTAAATATTAAAACACTTGGAGTTATACCTAGTGAAAATAGTGTCCCATATGAAAAAACTAAAAATGTTTTGTATGATACTAAAATACGTATGATTAATAAACCAGATTCTATAATTTCTGAATCATATAGAATGGTAAGAACAAATTTAGATTTTTTAAATTTAAAAATAATTAACTTTACATCTACTAGTATTGGTGAAGGAAAGAGTGCTACAATTTCTAATATAGCTGTTTCATTTGCATTAATGGGAAAAAGAGTTTTATTAATAGATTGTGATCTTAGAAAACCACGTATACATCGTAATTTTCATATTAATCGTTCACTAGGACTTACAGATGTAATTTGTTATAATCGCTTAGAAGAATATGAAAATATTATTCAAGAATTTAAAATTAAAAATACAAATTATCACTTAGATATATTAAGTGCAGGATCAAAAGTAGTAAATCCGTCAGAGATGTTAAGCTCTAATCGTTTTAAAAAATTAATAAATATGCTTAAAGATGAATATGATCTAATACTAATAGATTGTCCACCAGTATCATTAATGACTGATGCTGCTATTGTATCAAGAATTAGTAATGGTACAGTTTATGTAGTAGAATATGATCGAATAAGTTCTTCAATTATAAATAGTAATATTGAAACTCTAAAGAATTTGAAGGTGAATATATTGGGTGCAGTAATAACTAAAGTAAATATTAAACGTCAAAGAAAGTTATATGGAAGTAAATATGAATACTATCACGACTATATTGCCTAAAATTGATATTAATTCACACCTAATATATGATGGAGATTTACAAAATTCTTTAGATTATATAAAAAATAATAATATAAAAGAAATTATTTGCACACCTAATTATTTGGAGTTTCGCGAAAGTAATTATGTAAATATAAATCAACAATTTAAAATTCTTAAAAATTCTTTTGAAGAAACAGATACAGATGTTTTCTTAGGAATGGAATTTAAATTAAATAAACATACCATTGAAATATTAAAAGCTAATCATTATAATTGTAAATATTTATTTGTGACAATTGATGAAGATTTAGAAGAAGATACTATTATTAATCTTCTTGATGAAGTTATGGATTTAGGATATAGTATTGTTCTTTCAAATTCTGAAAAATATAATCTTTTAAGAAAAAAATCATTTGTTCAAAAATTAAAAGATAATGATGTTATTATTGAAGTTAAAGCTAGTAGTATTCTTCATAAAGATGAAGATAAAAGGAGTAATAGACTTGCTAATAAATTGCTTAAAAAAGGTATAGTAGATGTAGTAGCAAGCTCTAATAATGATTATGATTCATTTGTAGAATGTTATGATTATATATGTCAAAAATATAATTATAGACTTGCTAATAATTTATTTTATAATAATCCAAAAGTAATAGTAGATAGTTTAAAAAAATAACTATCTATTTTTTCTTGTTATATAAGTAAAACTATAGTATAATACTAATATAATTAAGGGTGAGAATTATGTATTTAAAAGAAATCAGAACACATGGATTTAAGTCATTTGCTGATCGCATTACTATTGAAATGAAAGATGGTATCACTTGTATTGTAGGACCAAATGGCAGTGGAAAAAGTAATGTTGTAGATGCAGTTAGATGGGTACTTGGTGAACAATCAGTTAAATCACTACGTGGAGATGGAAATATGACCGATGTTATATTTTCAGGTAGTAAATCACGTAAGCCTGTTAATATTGCAAGTGTAACTTTAGTTTTTGATAATAGTGATAATTATCTTAAAATGCCACAAACTGAAGTATCTATTAAAAGAAGAGTATATAAAGATGGTACTAATGAATACTTTATTAATAATGAGAAATGTCGTCTTAAAGATGTTACAGATATTCTTTTAGATACTGGTATTGCTAAAGAAAGTTTTAATATTATTTCACAAGGTAAAATAGAAGAAATATTAAATAGTAAACCAAATGAAAGAAGAATAATATTTGAAGAAGCAGCAGGTGTTTTAAAATATAAGAAGAGAAAAGAAGATGCTCTTCGTAAACTTGAAAAAACAAATGACAATATAAGTCGTATTGATGATATAATTGGTGAATTAAAAAATCAAGTAGAACCACTTGCTAAACAAAAAGATAAAGCATTGGAATACTTAAAATATAGTAGTGAATTAGAAGGACTTGAGGTTAGCTTACTTGCAAGTGATATTACATCTATTAATTATAAATATAATAAAGATAAAGAAAAATTAGAATCTTTAAATAATGAAATTCTTACCTTAACAACTAGTGGAGCTAGTAGTCAAGCATCACTTTTAAAATTTAAAAATGATTTAAGTGAAGTAAATAAGAAAATAGAAAATAAACAATTTGAATTACTTGAAATAACTAAATTAGTAGAACAATTAAATGGAGAAAAACAAATTATTACTGAACGTCAAAAATATAATGCTACTGATACTAAACTTCATTCTAGCATTTTGGAATTAAAAGAATCAAAATTAAATTTAGAAAATGAGCTTGTAAAACTTGATAGTGAACTTGAAGATATTAAAAAAGTAACTGAAAAAATTAAAAATAGTATTAATGATAAAAATAATAAATTAAATACCGTTAAGAATGAAAAGGATAAATTAAATACTGATATAGAAAAAGCAATTAGAAATGATAATTATTTAAAACTTAAAATTGCTCAGTTAAATGAAAGTATTGAAAATAATTCATTACTTCCTTTTGCAGTTCAAAAAGTTTTATCTAATCCTAAATTAAGAGGTATTAATGACGCTTTAGGTAATTTAATTGATGTTAAAGAAAAATATGTTAAAGCAATTACTAATTCTTTAGGTGCTGCTTTTAGTTACATTATTGTAGATAATGAAGAAAGTGCTAAAGAAGCCATTAATTATTTAAAACAAAATAGTCTTGGTAGAGCTACATTTTTTCCATTAAATGTAATTAAAGAAAAAAATATAGATGAAGAAATAATTAGACAAGTATCTAATTTACCAGGATATATAGGAATCGCATCAAGTTTAGTTAATTATGATTCTAAATATGAAAAAATAATTAAAAATCAACTTGGTACTGTTATTGTTGCTTCTGATATTGATAGTGCAAATGCTATAAGTAAAAATATAAATTATCGTTTTAAAGTAGTAACTCTTGATGGCGAAGTACTTAATATTGGTGGATCTATTACTGGTGGTAATTTAAAAGTAAATAGAAATATTATTAGTGATAAATATGAACTTGAAAAACTTGAAAAAGAAAAAGAAGAAGAAATAAATAATATTAAGAAATTAGAAGAAAACATTAATAAGATAGATCAAGAATATAAAGCAGTAGAAGATGAAATATATTTAATTAATAAAGATAGAATTAATAATGATGAATTACTTGCTACTAAATTAGAAAGAAAAATGAGTTTAACTACTAGTTTAGAAGAAATTAATAAGAATATTGAAGGTATGAGTAATGTTATTAATAATACTTTAAGTAAAGAAGAAGAAACTATTTTAAATAAATACTATGATGCTTTAAAACAAAAAGATATCATTAATAATGAATTAAGCAATTTAAATACTGAAAAGATTGAATTAAGTGATAATCTTGAAGAATTAGAATTTGAGACTAAAAAAGAAAATACAATATTTAATACTAAAAATAAAGAATTAAAAGATTTAGAAATAGAAATCAATAGATTTGATGTTAAATTAGATACATTACTTACTAGACTTAATGAAGAATACAATATGACATATGAGAAAGCAATTAGTTTATATAAATTAGAAATTGATGAAAATGAAGCTAGAAGTAAAGTAAATAATCTTAAAAATAAAATTAAACAAATTGGTCCAGTTAATATAGAAGCACCAGAAGAATTTGAAAAAGTAAATACAAGATATGAATTCTTAAATCGTCAAAGAGATGATTTAGTAAGTGCTGAAGAAACACTATTAAGTATCATTGCTGAACTTGATGATGTTATGAAAAAAGAATTTATTGAAAACTTTAATATTATTAATACTAATTTTACAAAAACTTTCAAAGAATTATTTAAAGGTGGAACTGCTGAATTAAAATTAGTTGATCCAGAAAATATACTTGAAAGTGGTATTGATATAGTTGCTGAACCTCCTGGAAAGAAATTAACTACTATTTCTTTATTATCAGGTGGAGAAAAAACATTTACAGCAATTAGTTTAGTGTTTGCTATTCTTAAATCAAGACCAGTACCATTCTGTATTTTTGATGAAGTAGAAGCTGCTCTTGATGAAGCTAATGTTGATAGCTTTGGTAAATATTTGAAAACACTAGTAGATAAGACACAGTTTATTTTAATAACACATAAAAAGAAAACAATGGAATATGCTGATGTATTATATGGTATAACTATGCAAGAATCAGGTGTTAGTAAACTTGTTAGTGTTAAATTAGAAGATATTGAAAAATAATTAGTAGATTATTCTACTAATTTTTGATATGTAGGTGATTTCATGAAATTTAAAAAATTAAAAATAATATTAGTATTATTTGTTTTGTTAGTTAGTGGATGTAGTAAACAACAAATAATAGATAATGTAACTAAAATAGTTAAATTTGATATTCAATTAGTTGATAAAGTAGATAAAAATAATTATGTTAGTTATAACGGATGGTTAAAACTAGAAAATAATAAACTTGTTAACCAATATGGTGAAAAAATATCTTTGCGAGGTATTAGTAGTCACGGTATTCAGTGGTTTGGTGATTTAATTACTAATGAAAATTTAACTGAATTAAAAAAATGGGGTAGTAATGTTTTTAGAATTGCTATGTATACTGAGCAAGATGGATATTTGGCAAATCCTTCATTAAAAAATAAAGTATATGAAATTGTTGAACTTGCTAAAACACTTGATATGTATGTTATTATTGACTGGCATATATTATATGATAATAATCCTATGAATCATATAAATGAAGCTAAAGTATTTTTTGATGAAGTTAGTAAAAAATATGCTGATGTACCAAATGTTATTTTTGAAATATGTAATGAGCCAAATGGTAATACTAATTGGGATAATGATATTTATTCATATGCTGAAGAAATTATAAAAATAATTCGTAATAATAATAAAAAGGCTATTGTTATAGTAGGAACTCCTACATGGAGTCAAGATGTTGATAAAGTAGTAAATAAACCATTAAGTGACAATTTAGTAATGTATGCACTTCATTTTTATGCTGGAACACATAAACAAGAATTAAGAGATAGAGTAAAAAATGTTATTAATAAAATACCATTAATAGTAAGTGAATGGGGAACATCTGATGCATCAGGTACAAATGGTAATTATTTTGATGAAAGTAAAAATTGGTTAGAATTTTTAGAAGAAAATAATATTTCTTGGATTAACTGGTCACTTACTAATAAGAATGAAACATCAGCAATATTAAAAGAAAATACATATGTTGTAAATGATGAAAATCTTACAGAATCTGGCTTATTTATTAAATCACAAATAGAAAAATATTAAATTAAATGTAAAGAGGATTGAAAAAAGTTTAAAAATGTGCTATATTTAAATTGCCTAGATAATACGGCTAAAAGTTGGAAATTTGAAAAACCTACTAAATTATGACGATTGGGAATCTAATTTTCAAGTGGTGTTGAAGGCCTACTATTTAAGTAGGAATCCTAAAACTTGCAATGTGATGCCCACCTGGTAGACCAGGTTTTTATCGTTACCAACCTCGGTTATCTGGGTTTTTTTGTGCAATAAAATTATTGTAAAATCAATGAAAAGTAAGCATTTTAATAATGCTTTTTTCTTTTATTTATTATATAATGAGGATGGTGAATAGTATGCAATATGAAAGATTAGAGTTATTAATTGGCAATAAACTAGAATTGATTAAAAATAGTAAAGTATTAGTTTTAGGATTAGGTGGTGTAGGTGGTTTTGTTACTGAAGCACTTGCAAGAAGTGGTTTTGGAACTATTATATTAGTAGATAATGATGATATTGATATAACTAATTTAAATAGACAAATAATATCTAATCATTCTAATATTGGTAATTTAAAAACAGAAGAATGGGAAAAGAGAATTAAAACTATAAATCCAAATGTAAATCTTATTAAAATTAATAAATTTATAGATTATAGTAATATTTCTGAATTATTTGATTTAGATTTTGATTATGCAGTTGATGCTTGTGATACTATTATGACTAAATTTTTATTTATTAAAAATTGTTTAGAAAAAAATAAAATATTTATTTCTTGCATGGGAACTGGCAATAAATTTAAACCTGATAGATTAAAAGTAACTACTTTAGATAAAACTAGTTATGATCCAATTGCTAAAAAACTTAGAAGTTTAGTTAAAAAAGAAAAATTAAAAGGTAAAATACCAGTATTATATAGTGATGAAGTAGTAAATAAGATAGAATCAAAGAGTATACCATCTAGTATATTTGTACCGGGAACTGCTGGACTTATGTGTGCTAATTATATATTTAACTGTATTGTAGGTGAAACAAATGAAAAAAGTAATAGATAATTTAAATAATAAAATAGAAAATATTATTGGTTCAGTTATTTATATTGGTAGTGATAATAGTATTTTAAAAAACTTAGAGAGTAATAATAATATTACTTATTGTGATGTTTTAAATACTTCTAATTTTGTAAAGAAAAAAAGTAAAGCAAAAGAAAAAAGTACTAGTTTAAATATTAAAGAATTTAAAAAGTTTTATGGAAAAAATAATCTTAATCATATTGTATGTGATTTAAAAGAAATTAAAAGACATTTACCTCGTTTTATTCAAACTAGTATATATATTGGTTGTGGTAATATTTATATTTATGGTAATAAAGATTTATATGATTTAGAAAGATTATGTGAAAAATATAAAAGATATAATTGCAATATTAAAATTGATGAATATGTAGATGATTATCTTATAGAAATAGATGTTAGTAAAGCAAAAAATAAAATAATTAAAGATAAATTATATTATATAGTTGATACTTTAGGAATACTTGCTGATAATATAAGTGATCTTATAATAGGATAGGTGGAATATGCAAAGATATTTTAGTAACGAAAAAGTAAATAATATATTAAAACTTTCTAATAATGATTTGCACCATATTAAAAATGTTATGCGTATGCAGTCAGGTGATTTGATAGAAGTAGTATATAATCAAAAACTATATATTTGTGAAGTTAGTATTGATGATGGATGTGCTACTATAAAGAAAGAAGAAGAAAAAAATAATAATGATATAGATGTAACATTAGTAATTCCCCTTTTGAAGGAACAAAAAATGGATTTAATAATGCAAAAAGCAACTGAACTTGGAGTTACAAGAATTATACCTATTAATACTGAAAGAAGTATTATAAAACTAGATGATAATAAATTTAAAAAGAAACAAGAAAGATGGCAAATAATATGTAAGGAAGCAAGTGAACAATCTAAAAGACTTACTATACCTATAGTTGAAAATATAGCTACAAATTCTACATTGAAGTCACTAGAAGGTGTAAAGTTAGTGTGTAGTACGGCAGAAAAAGAGAAAAATCTTAAGTTTTTTTTGCAAACCCCTAATAAATGTGCTAAACTGGTATTAGTGATAGGTCCTGAAGGTGGATTTACAAAATCTGAAGAAGATAATTTTGTATCTTGTGGATTTGAGAGAGTATCTTTAGGAAATCGCATTATGCGAGTAGAAACAGTTCCACTATTTTTACTTAGCATTATAAATTATATTAACATGGAGTGATAATTATGGATTTTTTCATTAGTATTTTTGATAACAAATTGTTATTTTGTAGTACTATTGCTGTACTATTATTTATTATTATTTCTATATTATTGGTATTACGCAGTTCAAAGAAGGAAGAAAACGAAAATATAGTTGATATAGAAAAGATTGATGGTCAAGATTCAGTTTTTGATGAAATAATAGAAGAAAAAGAAAAAACTAATCGTGATCAATTGGATTTAGATAGTATGATAGCTAAAATGCAGCAAGATATAGATGCTAAAGCAAGCGAAGTTGTTGAAAAGTTTGAACAAGAACAAGAAGAAAAATCTGTTATTAGCTATCAAGAATTAGTTAATAGTAAGAAAGATGATATTACTACTATTGATGTAGACGCAAGTATTGCACTTGACCATTTAAACATGATTGAAGAGGAAGATGCTACTAGTACTTCACTTGATCGTTTGAATATGATTGAAGATGAAAATACAAGTACTTCATTAGAACACTTAAATATGATTGAAGAAGATATGCCAAATTCTATAATGCCAGTAAGCATAGATGAAACTAATATTTTAGATGAAGCTTTAAAACTTGATCCAATTAATTCAGTTGAAATATCTAATATTGAAACAATTGATGCTGAAGAAGAACTTAATATAATTCCAACTATGATAGAAGAAGAGAAAAAAGATGATATTAAGTCAAAATTAAATATGAAAGAAGAATTTGTAGAAGCATTAAAAACTGGTAATTATGAAGAAATTAATGAAAAACCAAAGAATAAATTTAAGGCAACAGAGTTTATTTCACCAATATATGGTGTACAAAATATTAAAATGCAATATCCAACAGTTCAAAATATGAAAGAATTTAAAGCACCAGCTAAAAATTATAATAAACTTGAACTAGAACAAACACTTAATATGAAAAAGATATCTGAAGAAGCTCATCAAGATGAAGATTTCTTAAATGCATTAAAAGAATTTAGAAAAAATTTGGAATAAGCCTTATGGGCTTATTTTTTGGAGGTAAAATGAAATATAAGATTATTACACTTGGATGTAAAGTAAATACATATGAATCTAATGTTATTGATGATATAATGCAAAATAATGGTTATGAAAAAATAGATGATGATAATGCAGATATCATTATTATTAATACTTGTACAGTTACTAATACAGCTAATAATAAATCATTAAAAATGATTAGACATGCTACAAGTCATAATAAAAATGCAATAATTATTGTTTGTGGTTGTGCATCACAAGTATATAAAGAAGATATATTAAAAATTAATGGTGTAAGTATTATTCTTGGTAATTATGGTAAAAGTAAAATAATTGATTATATAAATGAATATAAAAAGAATAAAAAACAAATTATAGATATACAAGATATTAGTAATACTAAGTTTGAAACGATGAAACTAAATAATTTTGATAAAACTAGAGCTTTTGTAAAAATTCAAGATGGCTGTAATAACTTTTGTTCATTCTGTATTATTCCTTATTCTAGGGGTGGTATTAGAAGTAGAAATAGAGAAGATATATTATCTGAAATTAATTCATTAATAACAAATGGTCATTCCGAAATTGTTTTAACTGGTATTCATACGGGACATTATGGTGAAGATAATGAAAATTATAAATTAGCTAATTTATTAAAAGAAATTTTAGAAATAAAAGGTCTTAAAAGACTTAGAATATCATCAATTGAAATTACCGAATTAAATGATGATGTGCTTTCAATATTAGAAAATAATAAAATATTAGTGAGTCATCTTCATATTCCTCTTCAATCTGGAACTGATAAGATTTTAAAACTTATGAATAGAAAATATGATACTAAATATTTTGCGAAAAAACTAGAAAAAATAAGAAAAATCAGAAATGATATTGCTATTACAACTGATATTATTGTAGGTTTTCCAGGTGAAACTGATTCTGATTTTGAAGAAACAATGGATTTTGCAACTAAAATGAAATTTGCTAAAATACATGTTTTTCCATATTCTAAACGTAGTGGTACAGTTGCTTGTAATTTAGATAATCAAATACCAGAAGAAATTAAAAAAGAACGTGTTCGCAAAATGATTAGATTATCACAAACTTTAGAAGAAGAATATATGAGTAAATTTATTAATAAAGTAGAGGAAGTAATAGTAGAAGTTAGAAATGATGAATATGTAATTGGTCATACCGGTAATTATTTACTTGTTAAAGCAAAATATATAGGTGATAAGCGTAATTTAATGATAAAAATAAATAAAATAGAATATCCATATTGTATAGGAGAAGTTATAGATGAAAACTAATTATGATTTATATGAGAATGAAAAAAGATTATATAAAGATGGCTATAAAATAATTGTGGGGACTGATGAAGCAGGTAGAGGACCATTATTTGGACCGGTAGTTGCTGCTGCATGTGCTTTACCAGATAATTTTAAATTAGAAGGTTTAACTGATTCTAAACAATTAACTGAAAAGAGGCGTGAAAAATATTTTGATTATATCAAAGAAAATTCACTTGCATATGGTATTGGTATAGTCTCAGCTAAAGAAATTGATGAAATCAATATATATGAAGCTTCCAGAAAAGCAATGATGTTGGCAATTAAAGAATTATCTAATAAAGTAAATCCAGAATATGTACTTACTGATGCAATGCCATTACCTGATTTAAAAATTCCTTGTGAAGCAATTATTAAAGGTGATGCTAAAAGCATTAGTATTGCAGCAGCAAGTGTTCTTGCTAAAGTAACCAGAGATCGTATGATGTATGAAGAAGATGAAAAACATCCAGAATATGGATTTAAAAATCATAAAGGATATCCAACTAAAAAACATATTGAAGCAATAAATAAATATGGAATTATTGATGGATATCGCTTGACTTATGGGCCAGTTGCTGAGTTATTGAAATAAAAAAATACAAAATTAATTAAAAATACTTTTACAAATAAAAAAAGTGTGTTATAATGCTAGTATGATAGTGTGATATAGTATGTACAGTAGTCATGCTAAAGAGTAAAGGGGAATGTGTTATGAATAATGGAAATGTTGATGTAATGGAAATGGAAAAAAATCCTAATGCAATGTTTGATGTAAATAGCCAACCATCAGATGATTTTTATGATGATGATTTAGTTAATATGGATTTTACTGGCCTTGATGTTGATGCAAATGAAGGAAATGTTCAAAATTTTACGCCTGTTCAAATTGATGATGTAGAAGATGATGGAGTAGTAATTGAAGAAGCAAAACCTGTAAATGATTCTGTAGCTCCAGTTAATCCAGAACCAGTATATACTTATGAGGCAGCTCCTGCTGTAAATGCAGAAAAGCCAGCATTTAATAATGTTATGTATGCTGAACCAGAAGAAATTGCTGCACCAGTTACTAATATTGAACCAGAAAATAATTCCATTGATACAAAAATTGAAGATAACTCACTAGCTAATAAAGGTGAAGTATCATTTGAAATACCAACATTAGATAATAAGAAAAATTTAGATAATAGTTATGTTTTGTCAAATTTTGATGTTCTATTTGATAGCTTATATAGTGATGTAGTTGGAGCAAATAACTTCATTACTGATTTGATGGAAAAGAAAAGTACATTAAATAAAGATGAACAATTACTTACTGATTTTAAAGAAAAATTTGAAAAAGAAAAAGAAGAATTTAGAAATTTTGTTGAAGTTCAAAAACGTGCTATTGAAAATGAAAAGAATCAAGCATCTGTATTTATTGAATCTAAGAGAGCTCGTTTACATGGTGAAGAAACTAAATTTCATGAGGATGTTGAAGCAAAACAAAAAGAATTTGCTTTATTAGAAGAATCTTTAAAATTAGAAAGAGAAAAATTTGAATCAGAAAAAGCTAATTTTGAAGAACAAAAGGGTATTGATTTAAGACAAATAGAAACTGAAAGAGAAAAATTAAGACGTGATATTGAACAATTTGAAGTTGATAAAAAATTAGCTGAAGAAAATCTTAATGCAAGTAAAAAAGATTTACAAGTACAACAAGAACAATTTGCACGTTATAAAGAACTTGAACATAAGAAGATGGATTTGGAAGAAAAGAATTTATCACAAAGTTGTGCTCGTTTCAAAGAACTTGTATCGCAATTTAATTCAGGATTTGAACAATTACCTAACAATAATAATTAGGAGGAACATTTATGGAAGAAGTTAAGGAAACAAAAAAGAAAAAGAATAATAATGCTATAGAATTTGATGCTAATAAAGATGATTTACCTGTTATTGAAGAACCAGAAATATTAGCAGATATCATTCCAGAACCTTCTATTAAAGAAGAAGAAAAAAAGAATGATACTGAATCAGATAGTATTAATGATATTTTTCAAGTTGCCAACAATAATGTTAAGGAAGCTACTAGCATCTTCCAAAAAAATGTTGAATTTAGAAAAAAGTTAGATGAAAAAGAAGCAATTCTTGCTAAAGCTGTAGAAGAACATGAAGCTAAGAAGACTGCTGATTATGCTAAATTAAATAAATATAAAGATGAAGTTTATCAAAAACTTAAACAAAGAAAAAATGATGTTGAAGCTGAAATTGAAAAATTGAAAACATTGCAACAAAATTTAGAAGAAGCTAAGGCCGCTTTTGAAACAACTAAGAAAGAAGAATATAATAAGATTATTGCTGATAAGGAAGCTAATATGCGTGAATTTGATGCTAAAAAAGCTACTTTAGAAGAAATGGAAAATAAACTTCGTGCTGAACGTGAAGCACTTGATGAAGATAAAAGACAATTAGCTCTTGATCGTATTAAATATGATAGTGATAAGAGTGAACTTGCTGCAAATTTATCTAAATTCAATGATTTAGTTTCACAATTTACAATGGGTATGGAAAAAGTTAATGAAGGTGAATAACCTTCTTTTTTCTTGCTTTAAATACTATTATATGTTATTATTTAGTAGTAGAAATGGTGTGATAAAATGAAAATGCCAAATTTAAATGAAGCTCATAAAAGAAGTAATATTTGTGTTAGTTTTGAAGAATTTAATTTTGATAATAATTTGAAAAATATAGGTAATGGTAAAAGTTATTTTGTTAAAACTTATGGTTGTCAAATGAATGAACATGATAGTGAAAATATTTGTGCAATGCTTGAAGAAATGGGATTTAAAAAAGCTGAGGATTATGAAGTTGCTGATTTAGTTATTTTAAATACTTGTGCAATAAGAGAAAATGCTCATAATAAAGCTTTTGGGATGCTTGGAAGACTTGGCCATATTAAAGAAAGTAAAAATATAATTATTGGTATTTGTGGTTGTATGGCTCAAGAAGAAAGCGTTGTAGAAGAAATAATGAACAAATATAAATATGTAGATTTAATATTTGGTACTCATAATTTGCATCGTTTACCAGAATTATTAAATAATGTTATTTCAAATAATAAAAAAGAAATTGAAGTATTAAGCATTGAAGGAAATATAGTTGAAAATATTCCTGTTAAAAGAGAAAGTAAATATAAGGCTTGGGTAAATATTATGTATGGCTGTGATAAATTTTGTACTTATTGTATAGTACCGTATACAAGAGGAAAACAAAGAAGTCGTATGCCTAAAAGTATTATTTATGAAGTTGAAAAATTAGTAAAAGATGGTTATCAAGAAGTAACATTACTTGGTCAAAATGTTAATGCCTATGGTCGTGATTTAAAAATGGATTACGATATGGCAAATTTACTTGAAGATGTAGCTAAAACAGGAATAAATCGTTTAAGATTTGTTACTAGTCATCCATGGGATTTTAATGATAGAATGATTGAAGTAATAGGTAAATATGATAATATTATGCCATATATTCATTTACCACTACAAAGTGGATCTGATAAAATACTTAAACTTATGGGGAGAAGATATACTAAGGAAAGTTATTTAGAATTAGTAGATAAAATTAAAACTAAAATACCTAATTGTGCTCTTACAACTGATATTATTGTAGGTTTTCCAGGTGAAACTGAAGAAGATTTTAATGAAACAATTGATGTAGTAAATAAGTGTAAGTATGATTCTGCATTTACTTTTATTTATTCACCTCGTATTGGTACACCAGCTGCTAAAATGAAAGATGATGTACCTCTTTCTGAAAAAGAAAGTAGATTATATAAATTAAATGATTTAATTAATAAATATTCTAAAGAAAATAATGATTCATATCTTGGTAAAATTGTTAAAGTATTAATAGAAGGCTATAGTGAAAAAAATAATGGTACTTTAATGGGATATACTGATACAATGAAACTTGTAAATGTTCAAGGAGATGAAAAAAATATAGGTAAAATTGTAGATGTAAAAATTGATGAAGTAAAAACTTGGAGTTTAGATGGATCTATAATTAAATAATATATTATATAAATAAAGGCTTAATGCCTTTTTTTAATTTTAAAAAAATCAAAAAAATAAAAAAATAAAAAAATCAGAAAATCAAAAACTTAAAAAAATAGAAGAAAATAAAAAAATAAACATTTTTGTAAAATGTGTAAAAGACACGTAAAACGAGCAAAAATAGCAATAAATGCGAACAGTTGTATGTAAAAGAAAAAAGGTAAAAAAATCAAAAAATCAAAAAAATAATTTTTTAAAAAAACTAAAAAAACCAAAAAAAATATTGACTAAGTTATATAGAAGATATACAATTAAATTGTAAATAGTAGAAGGTAGGAGAAATAAAAATGAATGATTTACTTGATAAAGTTTCTACTTTAACAGTTATTAAGAGAAATGGCAAAAAAGTAGATTTTGATGGTTCTAAAATTGCTTTAGCTATCAAAAAAGGATTTGATAATGCTATTATAAAAAATGGCGATGATGAAGAAAAAAAATATACTGAAAAAGATATTCAGATTGTATATAAAGAAGTAATAAGTCGTATTGAAAATGACTTTAAAAATCAAGATAAGATTAAAATAGAACAAATTCAAGATTTAATTGAAGAATCATTAAAGAAAAAAGGATATGAAGATATCTATAATGAATTTTCTAGTTATCGTGAAAGACGTAATCAATCACGTATGTTATTTTCTGAAGAAAAGAAATTACATAAATTTTTAAAAACTATTGAAGGACTTGGACTTAAATCAGCTAATGAAGATGACAACAAGAGAGAAAATGCTAATGTTGATGGTGATACTGCCATGGGTACAATGCTTCAATATGGTTCAACTGTTTCTAAAGAATTCGCAAAAACTTATTTAATGAAACCAAAATTTAGTGAAGCACATGATAGTGGAGCAATTCATATTCATGATATGGATTTCTTACCAATGGGTACAACAACATGTATGCAAATTGAACTTGATAGATTATTCAAAAATGGATTTTCAACTGGTCATGGACATTTAAGAGCACCTCAAGATATTATGAGTTATTCAGCTCTTGCTGCTATAGCTGTACAATCTAACCAAAATGATCAACATGGTGGTCAAAGTATTCCAGCATTTGATTATTATATGGCTCCAGGTGTACTAAAAACATTTAAAAAATTATTTAAACAACAAATATATGATTTACTTGATTATATGGATATGCTTTCATTTGTTAATATGGATAAAATCGCTAAAGATATTGATAAATTAGAAAGTATTGAATTTGATTTTAAACCATTTTATGCATATTGCAAAGATAGTAAAAAATTAAAAGATGCATTCCATAAATCATATGAAAAAGCAATTGCTAAAACAAATAGAACAACTTTTCAAGCAATGGAAGCATTTGTTCATAATTTAAACACTATGCATTCTCGTGCTGGTGCACAAGTACCATTTTCTTCAATTAACTTTGGTACAGATGTATCTCCAGAAGGTAGAATGGTAACAGAAAACTTCTTACTTGCAACTGAAGAAGGATTAGGAAGAGGCGAAACACCTATTTTCCCAGTATCTATCTTCAAAGTAAAAGAAGGAGTTAACTATAATAAAGAAGATAAAAACTATGATTTATTTAAATTAGCTTGCCGTGTATCTGCTAAGAGATTATTTCCAAACTTCTCATTCTTGGATGCACCATTTAATAAATCATTCTATAAACCAGGTGATTTTAGAACAGAAGTTGGTTATATGGGATGTCGTACAAGAGTTATGTCTGATATCACAGATCCAGATAATCAAACAACTGGTGGTCGTGGTAATCTTTCATTTACATCTATTAACTTAGTTAGAATAGGTATTAAACATGGTATTTGTTTAAAAGAAAGAGAAAAAGCTGATATGAAAGGTTTCTATGAGGAACTTGAAGAAATGCTTAATTTAGTTAAAAATCAACTTTTAGAAAGATTT
>JAEEGL013455021.1_pt1 | contig 17448 bp, 15 predicted proteins | sample 9134231 | NCBI WGS metagenome assembly JAEEGL01 (sample SAMN16246548, study PRJNA631951) | gut metagenome | biome: gut microbiome; feature: rumen; material: fiber-attached | host: Bos | place: Iran: Karaj | collected 2018-10 | reverse complement strand
TATAACATAATATTTAATTAAAAGTAAGAACAAAATAAAAGGGACAAAAGTCCCTAATATTATTTATTAAGCTTTGCCTACTGAGCCAAACATCTTCATCTTGATACCAACGATTTCTCTAATACCATCAATACCAGGAGCTAATACCTTTCTTGGGTCATAACCCTTCTTTTCAAGATCCTTTTTAGCTTCAAAATATTTTCTTGTAGCTTCAGTGAAATATTGTTGACATTCAGTATTTACATTAACTTTAGAAACACCTAAAGAAATTGCCTTCTTAACTTGGTCTTCAGGAATACCTGTACCACCATGTAATACAAGTGGCATATTGCCTACTTCCTTCTTAATAGCTGCTAAAGTGTCAAAATCAAGACCTAACCAGTTTGCTGGATATGGACCATGAATATTACCAATACCTGCAGCAAGCATATCAATGCCTAAATCAGCAATCTTTTTGCATTCTTTTGGATCAGCAACTTCGCCTCTTCCTTTAACGCCATCTTCTTCTCCACCGATTGCGCCAACTTCTGCTTCAACAGAAACACCATGCTTATGTGCAAGTGCTACGATTTCCTTTGTTTTAGCAACATTTTCATCAAATGGAAGATGAGAACCATCAAACATAACTGATGTATAACCAGCTTCAATACAAGCCTTTGCACCTTCATATGTACCATGGTCAAGGTGTAAAGCTACTGGAACAGTAATACCCATAGAATCAACCATTGCGCTAACCATTGCTGCAACTGTCTTATAGCCAGTCATATATTTATTTGCGCCTTCTGATACCTCAAGGATAACAGGTGATCTTAATTCTTCAGCTTCAAGTAAAATAGCTTTTGTCCATTCAAGATTATTAATATTAAATGCACCAACTGCATAATGTCCTTCAAGAGCTTTTTCTAAAATACCCTTTGCACTAACTAAACCCATAAATAATTTACCTCCTAGATTTTGTTAATATCTATATATAATTATAAAATAATTATCTTTTTTTTCAATGTGTAAAAAATAAATGACAAAATTACTTTTGTCATTTATCCCTCATTTATTAAAATAAGTTAACGAAATTTCTGATACAGTCAATTCCCCAAATTAATAAATAAATTGCTGACCAAGCCATAGTTACAATGCTAATAATAAATGAAGCTAAATCTTCTTTCATCTTTGGAATTGTAACCTTAATAGAATGTAATAATGATAATGCAAATGTAATACCAAGACCAACTGCACATACAAGGTTAATAATAAACCAAGGTAAATTGCCAGTAACAAATCCTTGTAAAATCCAGTGTGTAGTACAAATTGCAAGTGTGATTATTGCAAGAATAAGAGATTTTCTGAAATTTTCAGCAATTAGATGATATCCACCGTTATCTTTATTTTCAGTAGGTGTATTTTTATTTTCTTCACTCATTTTATCTTTTCTCCTTTTACAAAAAAATTATAAGTCAGTCATCTTATAAAAACAAGAAAAAAATTATTTTGCTTCATATAAGATTTTTTCAATAATAAATGTTGAACTATTTTTTGCTTTATCAAATTCTAATTTACCATTAATTACATATAATTTAGATTTGATTAATTTAATATCTAATTCTTTATAATTTCTTGTAAACATCACAAATCTTAATTCATTTTTACCATCTGAAATAGAACCTAAAGCCATTTCTTCATTTGTAGATTTAGTTTTAATTATTTTTAAATCTTCAAATGTTATTAACAAATTAGCTTCTTGATTATAAATCAAATTAGAAATATTAATTGTGTTATATTGTCTAGATATAGCTTCAGTTCCCTTGAAAATATCATATGTTAAATTAAATTTTAAATATTTTTGCTCCATTTCTCTTAAATAAGAAATATCATATTCATCATATTTATCTTCTTTAACATCTAATAAATTAAATGAGCTTGATGAGCTATTATCCATCATAAAGCTCTTTTTTAATCCAAATAAATCTAATGCACCTGAAAATACTAATGCTTCAAGCTCTGATATAGATGGTTTAATTCTTGAAATAAAATCATCATAATTTTTAAAATAACCATTCTTATTTCTTTCATCTATTATCTTTTTAGCCTGAATAGGTCCAATTGATGTAATAGATGTAAGTGGCATAAACAACATATTTTTATCATATTCAAAATTAGTTGTAGATATATTAATATTTGGCTTTAATGTCTCAAGTCCATGGCTTTTTGCATAGCTAATATATCTTTTTAAATTAGGTGCAGATCCTAAAACATTATTCATCATTATAGACATAAATACATTAAAATAATGAACCTTTAAATAAGCCATAGGATATGCAATCATTGTATATCCAACTGAATGGGCTTTATTAAAACCATAATCTGCAAATTCATATATTAAGTCATATACTTTTTTCGCAAGATTTGCATCATATCCATTATTAACAGATTTAGATATAAAATCTTCTTCCATTGATTTTAAAATATCTATTTTCTTTTTTGAAATAGCTCTTCTTAAAATATCTGCTTGTGATAAATTATATCCTGCAAATACTTGAGCAATTTTCATTATTTGTTCCTGATATACAATAATACCATATGTTTCTTTTAAAATTGGTTCTAAGTTTTTATGTAAATAAGTAAATCTTTTACCATGCTTTCTTGCGATAAATTCATCAATATTATTCATAGGTCCTGGTCTAAATAAAGCCAAGATTGATACAATATCTAATATTGAATTTATCTTCATCTTCATTATTACATTAGTAATACCTCTTGATTCAAGCTGGAATATACCTAATGTATCACCTTGAGATAACATATCAAATGTCTTTTTATCATTTAATGGGATATTTCTTAAATCATTAATATTGAAACCAATCTTATCCATGATTTTTTTAATCATTGTAAGATTTGATATCGCAAGAAAATCCATCTTTAATAAGCCAAGGCTTTCTAAATCTTGTTGATCTAGCATTGATTGATAAATATTAGTTGAACCAGGACATAAGGCAATAATATCTGTCAAAGGCTTTTTAGATAAAATAATACCTGCTGGATGTGTGGAAATAAATTTAGGAATCCCTTCTAATCTATGAGATATTTCAATTATTTTTAAATATAATTCTTCTTTTTTATTTTTAAATTCTTCTAATGCTTTATCATAACCATTTTTTAAAATATATTCTTGTAAATATTTAATTTTATCATCAGGTAAATTATAAGCCTTAGATACATCAATTATTGCAGATTTTAATTGGAATGTATTAAAGGTTGTTATAGTTGAAATATGATCTTCACCAAATACACTTTGAACATATTTAATGACATCCCCTCTTCTATCATCAGGGAAATCTGTATCAATATCAGGCATTGATATACGATCAGGATTTAAGAAACGTTCAAAATATAGATTAAATTTAATCGGATCAATTTCAGTAATACCAAGACAATATGCAACTAAGCTTCCACAGGCCGAACCACGTCCTGGGCCAACTAAAATATCATTTTTTCTTGAATAATTAATAAAATCCCAAACAATTAAAAAATAATCATTATAGCCCATTTTATCAATTACACTAAGCTCATAATTTAATCTATCTTTATAAACATTATTTACTTTACCATTTAATCTTTTAAAAAGACCTTTATTACAAAGGAAAGCTAAATATTCCTTTGAAGACATCTTATTTTCAATAGGAAATGTAGGCAAATTATTTTTTTCATTAAATGGATTTACATCAATAGATGAAATAAATTTATCTAATATATCATTTTCTTCTGGATTATCATTAAATGAATAATCCATAGAAATAGATAATTTAATATCTTTATTATCTATTTTTGATAATGTTTCATATAATATCGCATCATTACTATTTAAATATAACATTTGATGAATAGGAATAGTTTTGATGATTCCTTTACATAATTTAATGATTTTAATATTATTTTCTTTTTCTTCTAAATCATTTTTTAATGAATATCCTATAAAGGAATCATCATTATTTATTTCTTTTAAATATGAAGATAAATTATTTAAATCATTTTTTAAAAGATATGAAATATATGAATTATTAAATACATATATTAAATAAATATCTTTATTTTTCATATCTTCAATAGATATATCTTTATTAAGTGATATATCTGTGACTATTTTTAATAAATTTTTATATCCATTATTATTTTTTGGATATAATAATATTTTCGAAATAACACCGTTATTATCATATGAATATTCATATCCAATGATAGGCTTTAAATTATTTTTAATACATAAATTATAAAATTTATAATTACCAAATAAATTAGGATCTGTTATAGATACAAAATTAAAATTATTCTCTTTAGCTCTATTGATATAATCAATAAGCTTAACAGAACCTTTTAATAAATTGTATTCAGTTTGACCATATAAAAAGCCCTTCATAACGTCACCTTAAACCAATCTATTATTATTATAAATGTTTTTATTCTGATTTTAAATAATTGTTCTTCCTTTTACGAAAATATAAAATACCTACCGCAACTAATATTCCTACAATTAATATTATTAAAATAATAATTGTAACAATATATGGTGTTTCTTTTGAACTAGAATTATCATTTTTCACTGTTATGCAAAGCTTTGATATTGCCTTTTCACCTGATGAATTCATACATGATACATCAGCATAATATGTGCCACTTTCTGAATAATTCACATTTGTATCATCTATTACTACATTATTTAATACATCTGGATCTGATTCATCATAAACGGTTATATAATCCATTAAATCTATTCTATTATTTCTATCAATTACTACATCATCTAAAATTAGTGATGGTTTATCAAAAGATAATAATGTTAATTTAATATTGGTATTAGCTATAAAATAATTATCAGTATATTCATATGAAATATTATAAGTACCAACTTTATTTTCTAATGGCTTATCAAAATGATAAGTTAAATTATCATAATTAATATCATTATTATCATCAATATTAACTAATGATTTAAAATCATATTCATCAAAATTAGTTTTATAATCTAAAATAATATTTTCCTCAATGGGTGTAATAGTAGGTATTACATCATCAATTATACAAACAGTAATTGTTAATTCTGTTTCATTTCCTGAATTATTTGACACTCTAATAGTGTATTCTTCTTCTTTAATTGATGATGTATCTATCTTTGGATAAATTATTTTAGATGATATATCTCCATCATATTTATCATATGCAATAAATAAACCTTTTAATGATGCGTCATCATTTAAATTAAAATATAATGTATCATCCTTATTAACATTTGTTAAGGTTGGATAATTATTATCATATATATTCAAATTAAATGATGTTAATGCCATATTATTTGATTCATCTTTCGCATAAGCAAATATTTTATAAATGCCTATAGATGATAAATCTACTTCATATTCATTAAAAGAAAGTGAAGGATTTGAATAATTATCTTTAACAAATATATTATTTTTTAATAATTCAACTAATTCTGAATCATTATTCACTGTTCCTTTTTGAATATTAATTGTATCTTTTAATGGCTTTATTTCTGGTGAAATATCATCTATTACATCAAATTTAACCTTTACACGATAATTAGGACATGTTCCTGGAAAATATTTGTTATTTTCATATGCTTTATACCATACATAATAAGTTCCACATCTATTGGTATCAACATCTTTTAAATAATATAAAAAGTCACCTTTTCGATCATAATTAATTTTTGCATCTGATGCTAAAACACCATCAATATATAATTTAGCTCTTGGTACATCCTTATAATCTTCAATGCTTGAACCAACTCTAATTTTAACATTTGTGTTTTCCCAACGATAGCTATACGCCTTAGCATATGATTTTATAGAAGAAAATAATAATATTAAAAAAGAGAATATAAATAAAATATTAATTTTCTTCATTTAAATCTTCCTCGAATTTGAATACAGAGCTTGCAACAGCTTTATATCTAAGCTTTTTTAAAGATAATTTTGATAATTCCATAATAAAATAATCTGTTAGGAATTTATCTTTATATGAACGTAGATTTTCTATTGCAATATTTGTAATAAAATCCATTTTTTCATAATCATCTTCTATAGATAGATATCCAGATAAAAGAGGATATTCATCAACATTATAGATATAAGAAACATAATTGTTAGATTCTTGTTTTAAAATAAGATTTCTTAAATTTTGATAATATAATGATGCATCTTTATATTTTCCATATTTTGTTAATGATTCTATATCATTTTTTATGATGAATTTTAAAATATTTAAATTTGCTATATATTTTTTATTACATATTTTATTGATAAATGATTCAAATGAATCATAATCTTTAGATCTTAATATGCTTATAGCCATTGAATAATTTATCTTTTCACATAAATTGTATTTAGTATTGATAGTAAGATATATAATAATTTCATTATATAATATTCCTATCATTGGACTATTTATTGCGATAAGATTATAAAATCTAATAATTTTAGATAATACTTTTATATCTTCTTCAAAACAAAATTTATCAACATGATTTAAAATTAATATTGAAGATTTAAAATCTTGATTGTAATAAAAATATATTGCTTCAAATACGGATACAATTAATAATTCATTATTAGACATAGATGATACTAAATTATTAACTTTAGTAAAATATTTAGTTGCCTTAGAAACGTCTTTAAGTGAAATAAAATAAATAAATGAAATGATATCTGATGCATAAGATTTTAATGATCTTGAATCATTATATATTTGTTCAATAACATTGTGTTCATCATATAAATATGATTTTATTAAAAGTAATAAATTCTTCTCAACACTGTTAATAGCCTTTAATGTTTTTTTATCAATATCTAATTTATTACATATTTCGCTGACACAATATTCATTAGGTACAATCTTATTATTTTCAATCTTACTTAAATAGCTCATTGAACAAATATCATGTGATAAGTTATAAAGGGTCATCTCAAGATCAAATCTTCTATTTTTTACTTCAAGTCCGAAGACATGTGAATGATCATAATAACGATTCATTCTCTTTTTTATTTCATAATTAGTCTTATTTTTTTCCGTCATATTTCTCTCCTTTTTTTTCATATTTTATATAAAAAAGGAAAGAATATGAAGAAAAATCGTGTTTGAGAAAAAAGCCTCTTTGCGGACGGATTAAATGCAAAAAAGGTCCTAAATTTTCTCAGGACCTTTTATATTTACAATATGTTTTTATAGGACATCTTTCACAAGATGGATTTTGGCTTTTACAATAATATCTAGAATATAATACAAATAAATGATGTGACAATATCCATTTATCTTTTGGAATATATTTCATCAATGCTTTCTCTGATTCAAGAAGTGATGCATTTTCTTTTACAAATCCAAGTCTAATTGAGAAACGATATACATGTGTATCAACAGGTATTTTAGGTATTTTAAATGCTTCAATTAATATAACATTCATTACTTTTCTTCCAACACCTGGAAGTGATAATAATTCTTTTTCTTCTTTAGGTATATTATCATTATATTTTTCATGAATTATTTTAGATGTTTCAATAATATTATTAGCTTTTGCTTTAGCTAAACCTAAAGGTAATATTATATTATAAACATCTTGATAATTAGCATTAGCTAATGATTTGAATGAATTATATTTATTAAAGAGCTCTATAGATATCTCGTTAACTCTTTTATCTGTAGTTTGGGCAGATAAAATGACCATTATTATTAATTCATAATTATTATGAAAATTAAGCTCAGAATGGGGATTTGAGATAAAATTATTTAATTCATTAATTATTTCTAGTGCTTTAATTTTATTCATTATTTAATTTTATCCATGAAATCCTTCATAAGCTTATTATCTTTTTTCTTATGAACTTTAGTATCCTGAGATAGATTATCACAAATTGATTTTATTGTGATATTTCTTTTATGATCTACTAAATAATTAACGGCTTTAGTGAATTGATCATATTGATATTTATCATCAATTACTAAGCTTGTAACAATATCTATTTCTTTAGATGTTAAAACACGATGCATTTCGTTTTGAAGGTAAAATATTGTTTTTGATAAATCATCCTTGCCTTCATCTAATAAATCATTTTTAATAACTGCTTCAACTTTATCAAAAAAGCCATCAAATGAAATAAATTCTTCGACTAAATGATTATCATTTTCTGAAGTGAATATTTGATAAAATCCTTGTTCAAATAATTTTGATAATACTTCATCTGCTTCATCAAGTGAGATTAATAAATTATCACAGAATTCTTCTTGTGTTGCAGTTGTTTTCTTTGTTTTATAAATATCTAGGGCTCTTATTAATACCATAGACATTAAAGGAGATAAAGATAATTTCTTTTGATTATCTACAATGAATTTACGATAATCAAAATATCCTAACTCATATAATCTTTTTATCATTAATGGGCCTCCTTTTCTAAAGCATTCTTAGCGGCAGCCATTTCTGCTTCTTTTTTACTTTTTCCTTGACCTTGACCCATTAAGATGTCATCCATATAGACAACTGCTTCAAAAAGCTTATCATTCGCAGGACCAAAATCTTTTATAATTTCGTAGCGAATAGATCTTTTTTCACTTTGAAGCTTTTCTTGTAAAATAGATTTATAGTCTTTTCTTGATTCAACTATATCAAAATAAGGAATGAAAAATTTGTTAACAATCTTAAATGCTTCATCAAATCCTGAATCTAAAAAGATTGCACCTAAAACTGCTTCAAGTGCATCTGCGATTATTGCAGGACGCTTTCTACCACCTGATTGTTCTTCACCTCTGCCTAAGAAAAGATATTTAGATAAATTAATTTTATCTGCATAAATAACTAATGCCTCTTCTCTTACTGCGTTAGCTCTTGTTTTAGTTAATACTCCTTCATCAAGAACAATTGAATTATATAAATATTTACTCATACAAAGTTCTAATACGGCATCACCTAAAAATTCCATTCTTTCATTAAATTCTACAGAATGCTCATTACCGTATGATGAATGAGTAAGTGCAACCTTTAATAAATTTTTATTTTTAAATGTATAACCAATTATAGCTTCAAATTCAGTAATATTATTCTTCATTACTATTTTGACCTTCTTCAATCTTATCTTTCTTTAGCTCTGCAATTTTTGTTTGAGCTTTTTTAATAATATCTGTTTTTACCATCATTTCGGCTTGTTTAATAGCCATTGCGATAGCATGTGGGTCAGATGAACCATGGGCTTTGATACAAGGTGAACCAACACCAAGAATCATTGCGCCACCTACTTCTGATGAATCCATACGTTTTGCGAAACGCTTTAAATTCTTTTTCATAAATAAGTAGCCTAGCTTACCACCAAAAGATGATTTTATTTCTTGTTTTAAAATTCTTGCCATCACTTTAGCAGTTCCTTCAGAAGCCTTTAATAAAATATTTCCACCATATCCTTCTGTGACAATGATGTCGCATGGAGCATCAAGTGCTTCATTTGCTTCAACATTACCATAGAAATTGATTTCTTTCATATCATGTAAATATTCATAAGCTTCTTTATCTAGTTGTCTTCCTTTTCCAGGTTCACTACCAATATTTAGATAACCTACACTTGGATTTTTCTTTTGAAATAATTCTTCCATTATAACACTTGCGAAAATCGCAAATTCGCCAAAGTGTTCTTTTTTTAATTCTACATTTGCACCTACATCTAATAATAATCTAGGCTTGCAATCAAAGTTTGGAACAATTGGACAAAGGGCAACACGCTCCATTTCCGGAATTCTTTTGATAATGATGTGTGCGGCCATTACAACGGCTTGCGTTGGTCCTGAAGTCACAACTGCATCTATTTCTTTATCTTTGCTTGCCTGCATTGCTAGAACTAAAGAAGTGTTTTTACCTCTTCTTACTGCTCTAAATGGATCTTCTTCGCCCATTGAAATTGTTTCTTTTGTATTGACAATAGTGATTCTCTCTTGATTTTCAAGAAGTGGCTTAATCTTTTCTTCATCCCCGTATAAAACTATTTCAATATCTTTTGAATTTTTTATTGCTTCAATTGCGCCAGGAACTGTAGATGCAACGCCAAAATCTCCGCCATTCGCGTCGACGCCAATCTTTATCATTTTCTTCATCTCCTCATCCAATTTTATATATAAAAATTTTAACAAAAACTAAATATTCTGTCAATTAAAGTATCTTTAATTAAGTGATCCTTGATCTTTAATACTTATTATTTCATCAAAAATATCACTATTTAATTCATTATTTTTATATTTATAAAAATAATTTTCTCCATCTTTTTTTGCACAAGACCAAATATTCATATCGCTTTCGAATGAAGCATATTTTAAATTTTCAAATCCACTTTGATTTGTGCCTAAAAAATCACCTGGACCTCTTTCAATGAAATCTTCATTTGCAATTTCAAAGCCATCAGATAATTCTACTAATTTATTTAATCTAATATTATCTATATCATCTGAAATAAGTGCACAATAGCTTTGAATATTGCTTCTTCCTACTCTGCCTCTTAATTGATGAATTTGAGCTAATCCATATCGTTCAGCATCAAATATCATAATTAATGTTGCATCTTTAGAATCCACACCAACTTCAATGACTGTTGTAGATACTAAAATATCTATTTGATGATCTTTAAAATCTTGCATTATTTTTGTTTTTTCTGCATTCTTCATCTTACCATGAAGCATTGCTATTCTTGCATTAGGTAATGCTTGAGAAATCATATCATATGCTTCTTTAATGCTTATCGCATCAGATCCATCTTCAATATAAGGTGTAACTGCATATATTTGATGATTTAAATTGATTTCATTATTTACAGATTTGAATAATCCATTAATTTTATTATAAGGGATTATTTTAGTTGTTATTTTTAATCTATCTTGTGGTTTTTCATTTATTATTGAAATATCTAAATCTCCAAATGTAGTAAGACCAAGTGTTCTTGGAATTGGTGTTGCAGTTAAATATAAGGCATCTAAATTCTTATATTTCTTTTTTATTTTTTCTCTTTGATTAACACCAAATTTATGTTGTTCATCAATTATTATTAAACCTAAATTTTTAGATTGTATCTCATCACTTAAAAGTGAATGTGTACCAATTAAAACATCAATAATACCATTTTTAAAATCTTTTAATATTCCACTTCTTCCTTTTGTTACATTTGAAGTTAATAATTCGACTTTAATATTCAAATAAGAAAATAAGTTTTTATATATTTCATATTCTTGATTAGCTAAAACTTCAAGTGGAACCATAACCATAACTTGATATCCAGCCATGATTTCTAAAAGTGATGCAATAACACCAACAATAGTCTTACCTGATCCTACATCACCTTCAATTAGTCTATTCATTGGAATATTAGATTTGATATCATTTATGACATCATTTATTGCATCATTTTGTCCTTTAGTTAAAGTAAATGGTAATTTAGATTTAAAATCTATAATTGTTTTATCATCAATTATTCTTGATTTTTTAAATATATTTCTTTCAAATCTTAATCTTTCAAGTCTAATTGAATACCAGAAGAATTCTTCATATTTTCTTCTTCTTAAAATTTGTTTGATATCTTCTTTATTTTTAGGATTATGAGATAAATAAATATATTTATTAATATCTAATAATTTATATTTATCAATTAATTCTTGTGGTAATGTTTCTTTAATTTTTACATTCATTAAAAATAAATTATTAATTGCATTTTTTATAACATAATCATAAACATCTTTTAATTTATAAGATACTTCTATATTTTCTTTCAATTCATCAACAAATACCTTTGCTGCATGAAATTCATTATATCTTTTATCATATTTACCATAAATATGAATTAAGGAGCCAATTTTAATTTTATATTTTAAATAATCGGAACCAAAATAAAGGCATTTTAATTTTTGATTATTATAATTTATATAAAAGATTACTGCCTTTACACCTTTTCTATAATTTAATATAAATGGATTAGATAATAATACACCTTTAATTGTTGTATTATTGCATGATAAAAAATCATCCATATTTTCTTCATAAATAATATAACTTTTAGGAAAAAAATTAATAAGATCATTCACTGTATAAATATCATTATTGTTCAATTTTAAAATTGTTTTAGGACCAAGTCCTTTTAATTCTTTTAAATCCATTTATATTCCCTCTTGGAAAAAAAGCCCAGGGATAATTCCCTGGGTTTTTATTCAACTGCAATAATATAAGAATAGATATCTTGATTTCCTTCAATGATTTCAACATCTAAATCAGGATTAATCTTTAAGCAAAGCTTTTCAAGCTCTTTATATGAGTCTTTTGCGATATCACTTCCACAGAATATTGTGATAACTTCAGATTCATCTGTGATTACTCTTTCAAGTAGGCTCTTTAAAGCATCTTTCTTTTCTTTTGTTGCAACAACAATTTCATTGTTGACAATGCCCATATAATCGCCTGATGAAATCTTAAGTCCACCAATTTCAGTGTCTCTTATTGAATAAGTAAGCTCACCAGTTGTAACACCTTTAACTTGTTCCATCATAAGCTCAAGATTATCTTCCATTGTTGCTTCACTATTATAACCAACTAAAGCTGCATAACCTTGAGAAATAGTCTTAGCTTCTAATACTGAAACATTAACTCCTTCAACAAGATTAACTGTTTGCTTAGCAGCCATAATAACATTTCCATTATTTGGAATGATAATTACATTTTTAGCATTACATTCATTAATTGCATTTACGAATGTTTCAGTTGAAGGGTTCATTGTTTGACCACCTTCAATTACATAATCAACACCTAAATCTTTAAATGTTCTTGAAATACCTTCGCCGAAGCATACTGCAACAACTGCGAAATTCTTCTTTGGTGCAGTATTCTTTTCTTCCTTGAATGTTAAATTCTTAATTTCTACTGAAACAAATTCACCATTCTTTTGAGCAATTTCAAGTGCACGACCAGGACGATCTGTATGTAATTTAACAGAAACCTTACCATTATTCTTTTCTAAATTCAAATTATCACCTAAAAGTGATAATGCTGATGCAAGTTCACGTTCTTCAAAGCTTTCTGGTTTCTTTAATGAAACTTCAAATTGCATTGAATAGTTAAATACATTTTCTTCTTTAGTAGATGTAGATGATGATGTTTCATCTTCATAAACTAAAATTTCGCCTGTTAAGGCTTTATACATACCTTCTGCAACACAATAGAATCCAGTTCCACCAGAATCTTCTACGCCAGCTTCTTTTAAAACTGGTAAAAGATTTGGAGTATCATGTAATGCTTTAGCTGCTGCATCAAGGTAGTCCTTAAAGAATTCTACAATATCTCCATATTGTTTATCATATGTATCTTCAATTGCTTTTCTAATAACTGTTAAGATTGTTCCTTCTACAGGTTCAGTAACAGCTTTATAAGCAATTTCTTTTCCTGATAATAAGCATTTCTTAAAATCTTCAAGATTTAATTCATTTGTATTAAGAGCTTTTAGTCCAACTGAAAAGCCACGGAAGAATTGTGATAAGATAACACCTGAATTACCTCTTGCGCCCATTAGGGTTCCACGAGATAACATCTTTGCGTTTTCAGCAAGTCCAGATGACTCACAATTTTCTAATTCTGTAACACCTGATGTGATAGTCATCGCCATGTTTGTTCCTGTATCTCCGTCTGGTACAGGGAAAACATTTAATCTATCTACTTCATCACGATGGTTTTTTAAATTTATTGCGCCATTGATCACCATTTTTTTAAATAGCGATACATCAATATTACTAACAGACATGAAAGTAATACCTCCTTGATTAAATACCTTTATATAATTATATATATAGAAAAAGACTATAGTCTTTAATTTATCCCAATAATTAAACAATAACTTTGATATTAAAGCACACAAAAAAAATAAAAACAAAAATATCAAAGTTTGTCTTATATTATCACTTTTAAGCGTTATTGTCAAATAAAGTCGTGAAAAATCTACTATGTTTCAACTTTTATTCAACTTATTTAAAATAATGCTTGATTATTTATTTCTCTTATTATAAAATTATAGGGCTTTGAGTATCAAGGAGGTTAAAGAAATGGCTAAATGTTATGTTACTGGTAAGACAACAATTACTGGAAATAAACGTTCCCATGCTTTAAACGCTACACGTCGTACTTGGAAGGCTAACCTTCAAACAGTACATATTAAAGACGCTAACGGAAATGTTAAGAAAGTTAAAATTTCTGCTAGAGCTTTAAAGAAGGGTAACATCGAAAGAGCTTAAAAGCTGAATATTCAATTGTGCGATTTAACTGGCCTAGCCAGTTTTTTTGCTTTTTATAAGATAAAATTGCTAGATTTCTCTAGCAATTTTTTTAAATCTCTTTTAATTTTTTTGCTGCTTCAACTGGATTATCCGAATTACAAATATATGATCCTGATACTGCAACATCTAAATAAGCTTTTACAAGTGGCATAGTTTTTAAATTTATACCACCATCAATATTAATTAAATAATTATAATTATTTCTATCTTTTAGTTCTTTTAATTCTTTAACCTTATCAATTGCAACAGGCATAAATGGTTGTGAACCAAAACCTGGTTCAACGCTCATTACTAATACCATATCTAAATAAGGTAAATATTTTTTAATATCTTCTACTGGTGTACCAGGCTTAATAGATATACCTGCTTTACAACCAGCTTTTTTAATTTGGTTAATTGTGTTCATCACATCACATGTTGCTTCAACATGGAATGTTATATATTGAGAACCTACTTCTGCAAATCTTTCAATATATTTTTCTGGATATTGAATCATTAAATGTGTATCAAATGGTTTATCTGTTAATTTTCTTAATGATTGAATAAATGCAGGGCCAAATGAAATATTATTAACAAATACACCATCCATTACATCTAGGTGTATATAATCTACTGCATCAAATGTTTTAGATAAGCTTCCTTTAACATCTGCATAATCGCATGATAATACTGACAATGAAATTTTCATTTTCTAACCTTTTATCTCCTTATACATTCTTAAATAATCTTCATATCTCTCTTTTAATATCTCACCTTTTTCATAAGCTTCTTTAATCATACAATCCTTTGAATTTAATAAATGATTACAATCATTAAATCTACAATTATAATTTTTAAATTCAATAAAATATGAGCTTAATTCTTGAGGTGTGATTTTTGCTAAATCTAATTTAGAAAAGCCTGGTGTATCACCTATATATCCATTTTTATAAATATATAATGTTGTCTCTCTTGTTGTATGCTTACCTCTACCTAGGGCTTTTGATATTTCATCAGTCTTTAAATTAAATTCAGGAATTAACGCATTTATTAATGTTGATTTACCTGCACCAGTTTGACCAGATAAAACTGTTATTTTATTTTCTAATACTTTAGATAAATCTTCTATTCCAACTTTATTAATACTATCAACATATAATATTTTATAACCTAATTTATCATAATAAGATAATTTAGATTTTAATTCATTTAATTCTTCATCATTTAATTTATCTATTTTTGTGACTACTATTACAGGAGTAATATTTTCTTTAATAATATTAACAATAAATAAATCTAATAAATAAAATGAGAATTTAGGATCCTTTGCAGCAAATACTAATAATATTTGATCTACATTTGAAATATTAGGTCTTTTTAAAGTGTTTTTTCTTGTCAATATATCTTCAATCATATCATCATTAAAAATAACATGATCTCCAACCTTTGGTGAATTAGAAATATGTCTTATTTCTTTTTTTAAAGATACAGCATTAGGATTAGCTTCTAATACTTTTGTTTTTCTTAAACGTCCACATGCCTTAACCTTATATGTTTTATCTTCACTAAATATTGTATAAACACCAGCATTAATATTTATTACGATTCCTGTCATAATTCTCCTTAAGATAAATGCTTACTTCTCAATTGTCCACAAGCTGCATCAATATCAGAACCTTGTTCTTTTCTTAATTGAACATTGATACCATTTTTCTTTAATATGTCAAAGAATAAAACTGTATTTTCTCTTTTACTTCTTTTATATGGCTTTTCTTTTACCTCATTATAAGGAATTAAATTAACATAACAATTTAATCCTCTTAATAATGCTGCAAGCTCATATGCACATGATTTTGTATCATTAATGCCATCAAGTAAAATATATTCAATTGTTATTCTTCTGCCTGTTTTATCATAATAATATCTCATTGCTTCTATAAGCTTATCAATTGGATATACCTTTGATATAGGCATTATTTCATTTCTAATTTTATCATTTGGAGCATGTAATGATATTGCAAGATTAACCTGTAATGGGAATGAAGCATATTCTTTAATCTTTGGAACAAGACCACATGTTGAAATTGTAATATGTCTTGCACCAATTTCTAAGCCTTTTGGATTATTAATAATTTTTACAAAATTAATAACATTATCATAATTATCAAATGGCTCTCCAATACCCATTACAACAACATGAGATATTTTAACTTCAGCAATTTCTTCTACCTTTAAGATTTCTAAAACCATTTCAGATGTTTCAAGATTTCTTACCTTTTTCCTCATTCCTGAAGCACAAAATACACATCCCATATTACATCCTACCTCAGATGTAACACATAATGAATAACCATAATCCTGATTCATTAATACTGATTCAATTAAATTGCCATCAGATAATTTAAATAAGAATTTTTGTGTACCATCTTTTGATTTTTGATGTGCAGCAACTTCAAAGTCATCAAAGATAAAATCATTCTTTAATATTTCTATGAATTTTTTAGATATATTAGTCATTTCATCAAATGATTTAACTTTAAAACGATAAAGCCATTCTATTATTTGACTTGAACGATATGGCTTTTCTCCAAGTGAAATCATATAATCCTTTAACATATCTTCAGTATATGAATAAATGCTTTTCATCTTAGACTCCTTTTTGCGTATGTATTATATCATTTAAAGTTATTCATTAAAAGAAAATATATTAATATATTATTCTATTTTTCTTTTAATCTTCTTTCTAAATACTCTGGTAATTCTTCAATTAATTTATATTTAGATACACCAAGCTTCATTAAAGATTTTTCTAATGTAGTTTCAACTACAAATTTATCTGCATCCTTACACAATAATAATCCTATTGTATCATTATCTCCTTCTATTCTTTCTAATTTATCTACAGCATTAACATAAAACATTAATTGACCTAAATGCTCAGGTTTAAATTTAACTACTTTAACCTCAATTACTACATAACAATGTATTTTAGTATGATACATTAATAAATCTATAAAGAATTCTTCATTAGTTGGTGTAATTAATTTATATTCCTTACCAACTAATGAAAATCCAGGGCCTAGCTCATTTAAAAATCTGATGATATTATCTACCATTTGATTTTTTAAATCT
>JAEEGL012259681.1_pt1 | contig 17448 bp, 16 predicted proteins | sample 9134231 | NCBI WGS metagenome assembly JAEEGL01 (sample SAMN16246548, study PRJNA631951) | gut metagenome | biome: gut microbiome; feature: rumen; material: fiber-attached | host: Bos | place: Iran: Karaj | collected 2018-10 | reverse complement strand
GTGGGCAGCAAACTGCGGAATTGCGTGCGACGGGAAACTGTTGCCTTCAATGAAAGTCGGGCCGTTGGGTGTAATGGCTACATCCCATGCGATAAAACGCATTTCGGGTATTTTTTCAGCAGCCTTAAGGCACATTTCCTTGGCCTCATTCCAGAAAGGAATGGTAAACCCGATGATACTGGTATTGGTCATCGGATGCTTTATAAATGTGTTTCCCTGCTTATCCGCCCCGACAGTCAGCAGTTTGCCAATTTCAAGATCAATCCGGGCCGCCATGCCGCCGCAGTCCACATTATCCATCACTTTCCCGTTGCCAATGCGGAGAAACGCATAAACGATTCCTTCCTTTTTGTCCCCTTTCAGGGTAGCAATACGGCATGTATTGACAGACGTAGGGCACAGCGAAGCCATCTTCGGATGCTGAATAACTATTTCCTCCAGGATTCCGATACCGTCATCCTTCAGTTTCTGAAGGAAAGGAACCGGCCCGTCTTTCCAGTCTTTATCCGTGTACTTCAGAATCCCCTGCCCGCTGGAACCCTCCAATGGTTTGCCGATCAGCTGCGTATTATTCCTGCAAAGCGAAAAAAGCGCTTCCGGATCGGTCTGTCCGTTGATCAGCAGCCATTTCCGCGGAATCCATTCGCTGAACAGTTCGTTGAACTGAGCTTTATCGTCAAAGAAATGCCAGTATTCCTTAGGATTCATGCGGCGGACGATTTCATTGGAAATGCCGCGGGTAATAACCGTCTTCCGCTGTTCATCGTTCAGCTTGTACATCTGGGCGATTTTATAATCTGTATATCCGGCGTTATATTTAACGGCACATTTCAGCATATCGGCCATCAGCCAGAGGCGGCCCTTCCCGCTGCGCTGTTTCAGCAGCCCGGTTGTCTTCCACATGGCTTTCCAGTCCATCCGCACCAGTCGGTGCCAGAAATACTTCAGACGTTCCATACTATCTGTCCTCTCCTACACATTGAAACGGAACAGCGTTACGTCGCCGTCCTTCATCACATAGTCCTTTCCTTCGCTGCGGATCAGTCCCTTCTCACGGCATACTGCCATGCTTCCGTTTTCGACCAGCACATCATAAGGCACGATCTCGGCACGGATAAATCCTTTTTCAAAATCAGTGTGGATTTTTCCGGCAGCCTGAGGGGCTTTTGTCCCGCGGATGATCGTCCATGCCCGGCATTCGTCTTCTCCGACGGTCAGAAAGGAGATCAGCCCGAGCAGGCGGTAGCATGCGGTGATCAGCCTGTCCAGCCCGCTTTGCCCGATACCAAGTTCCTCCAGAAACTCAGTTTTTTCATCCGGCCCCATTTGGGCAATATCCTGCTCGATCGCAGCGGAGATAACGATCATCTCGGCCTTTTCGCAGTTTGCGGTCTCACGTACACGGTCCAGGAAACGGATATCTTTTTCCGGCTTTCCCAGGTCATCCTCCGATATATTGGCCGCATAAATGACCGGCTTTGTCGTCAGCAGGAACCAGCCGTCCATTATTTCCTTTTCCTCGTCATCTGCGTCATATGTACGCGCAGGTTTGCCGCTCTCCAGATGCGCAAGCACACGCTGCGCCAGTTCTGCCTCGGCACCGGCCTTTTTATCTCCGCCGCGATAGCTTTTTTCCGCTTTTTCCTTTCGCCGCTGCACCGTGTCCATATCTGCAAAAATCAGCTCAAGATTGATTGTTTCGATATCCCGTACAGGATCTACGGACCCATCCACATGAATGATATTGTCATCCTCAAAGCAGCGAACTACATGCACAATGGCATCTACTTCACGAATGTGGCTCAGAAATTTGTTGCCGAGACCTTCACCGCGGCTGGCGCCTTTCACAAGTCCGGCAATATCAACGAATTCGATTGTGGTCGGCGTGACTTTTTTGGGATGGTACATGTCCGCCAGTACGTTCAGGCGGCTGTCCGGAACCATCACAACGCCGGTATTCGGTTCAATTGTACAGAACGGGTAATTTTCCGCCTGGGCCCCCGCATTGGTAATGGCATTGAAAAGCGTGCTTTTACCGACATTCGGCAACCCGACAACTCCCAGTTTCATTCGCTTTGTGCTCCTTCCGGTTGTTTCGCATCATGGGCAATTATATAGAAGCTTTTGTAAGGAGTCAAGCTTTCCAAACAGACATCAATATGCTATGATAATATTTAATGACATTGAAAAGGAGGGAACCGTATGAAGAAAAGCGCATTGACGGCCATAGCTCTGCTTCTGCTGTTGTCCCTCCTTTTTTCACCGGCTTCCGCCGATCCGGCCCCGACATCTGAACCCATTCCGGAGCCTACCCTTTCCCCGGATGCGGTAAAATATGATCCGGAACACCCGGAGGATCTGAATGAAGACCAACTGTATGCTCTTTCGGCGATTCTCATTGCCGCGGATACAGGGGAAGTCATTTTTGAGAAGGACGCGGATTCAATCCGTTACCCTGCCTCAACAACCAAAATTCTTACCGTCCTCCTAGGCATCATGATGGTTGATGACCTGAATGCCACGGTAACTGTTTCCGATACAGCGCTCATGATACCGGATGACTCATCCACCATGCATCTGATCGCCGGCGAAGAAATCCCCTTTATTGACGTGCTGTACGGAACGATGCTTCTTTCCGGTAATGACGGAGCCAATGTGATAGCCGAAACAGTTTCCGGTTCCATACCCGCGTTTGTTAACCTGATGAACCAGACAGCCGAGATGATCGGATGTGAAAGCACACACTTTGTGAATGCACACGGGTATCATGATGACTATCACTATTCTACCGCCCGCGATTTGGCTTTGATTACAGCATATGCCATGCAGAATGAGACTTTCCGCACGATCGCGTCAGCGGTCAGCCACTCCATTCCTCGGACCAACAAACAGCGTGCGCGGACAATCACGACAAAATCACAATATATGCTGACCGGTTCCGATGAAAACCCGAACAAATACTATTACCCATATGCAACCGGTGTCAAGACCGGATCGCATTCCCATTCCGGCTACTGTTTTGTCGGGTCCGCGGAAAAAAACGAAGTACGGCTGATATCGGTTGTCCTTTATACCGGAAACCGCGCACGATGGGCGGATACGATTAAACTGATGGATTACGGTTTCAGCCAGTACGTAAGCATTACCCCGGTGGATCTGTATAACATGAGCCCCATTACCATCGAAACAAGCAGTTACTCCACTTCAGATACCAATCGCGGAAAGATCCGGCTCGTCTGTCAGCCGGCTTCAGGCGGCGAATCTCCCCGCATTGTAGCCACCAAGGCGGAAATTGACCGCATGGCCGCCAATCTGACCGACCATGTGCTGATCCAGTATACGCGTGATTTTGCTGCCCCCGTGGCTGCCGGAGAGCAGATCGGTACCATGACATATTTCCCGGACCACGGCGATCCGGTTATTTACAGCCTGACTGCGTCGCGTTCCGTCGAAAAGAGGGAGAACGCGCCAAAGACGCTCGAGGAAATCATCAACGAAACCTATGCCGACCCGAATCCCTTTCCTCCCCTTTCCTTCAACCTGATTATGATTTTTCTTTCTCCGTTGCTGCTTTGCGCTCTGTTTGTTGTTTCCATCTTTTTCCTCCGCAGGAAGAGAAAATCGCACCGCCTTCATCCTCCCAAAACGGCCAGCCGTTATGTAAAGTAATCCGCTTCGCCGTTTGCATGCTTTATGGGATTATGGTAAAATATCAAACAGGTTCCAATGATTAACAATGTAAATTCTGGAGGAGACCATTATGGACAGTCGGTGCATCAGAAACGGAGAAGCGGTTCTTGGTATTGAATTTGGGTCTACACGCATTAAAAGTGTGCTGATCGCTCCCGATCACCGGGTAATCGCTTCCGGAAGCCATGAATGGGAAAATGAGTACAGAAACGGAATATGGACATACAGTGAAAACGCGATTCTTTCCGGCCTGCGTGCCAGCTATCTGGATTTGAAGAGCGATGTCCGAAAACAGTATGGCATTGTATTGTCCGGTGTATCCGCCATCGGTATCAGCGCAATGATGCACGGATATCTTCCTTTTGACGGCGATATGAAGCTGCTGGTACCTTTCCGCACATGGCGCAATACCATTACCGGCGAAGCCGCCGAAAAACTGACGGAAGCGTTTTCCTTCAATATGCCTCAGCGCTGGAGCCTGAGCCATCTGTACCAGGCCATTCTGAACGGTGAACCCCATGTAAAGGATATACGTTTCATGACCACACTGGCCGGCTGGGTCCATTATATGCTGACCGGCAATAAAGTGCTTGGCGTTGGTGATGCCAGCGGCATGATGCCGATTGACAGTGTAACCTGCGATTATGACGCCCGTATGGTCAGCACATTTGACGCGCTGATCTCCGGATATGGTTTCCCATGGACACTCAGGCAAATCCTCCCCACAGTCCTTTGCGCCGGACAGAACGCCGGAACACTGTCCGCCGAAGGTGCGAGGCTCCTGGATCCGGAGGGGGATCTCCGGCCCGGTTGTCCGTTGTGCCCTCCGGAAGGTGACGCCGGCACAGGCATGACGGCAACCAACAGCGTCCGCGCAAAAACGGGTAATGTCAGTGCCGGCACCTCCATTTTCAGCATGGTCGTCCTCGAAAACCCGATGAGCCGTGTATATCCTGAAATCGATATTGTTACTACCCCTGCCGGAAAACAGGTCGGCATGGTTCACTGCAACAGCTGCACTTCCGATATCAATGCATGGGTAACGCTGTTCCGTGAATTCGCGGAGATTATGGGGATGAAGACTGATGCGGGCGATGTTTATACCCGCTTGTTCAGGAAGGCCATGGACGGCGAAAAGGATTGCGGCGGCATTGTCAGTTTCAACTATTATGCCGGTGAACCGGTAACGGGCCTTTCCGAAGGGCGGCCCATGCTGATCCGGATGCCGGACGCACGGATGAATATGGCCAATTTCATGCGGGCCCAGATTTATGCCAGCATGGAAACCCTGAAAGCCGGCATGGAAATCATGAACCGCGAAAAGGTTGCTATCGACCGGGTTTACGGGCATGGAGGTTTGTTCAAAACCGAAGGGGTTGCACAGAATCTGCTGGCGGCTGCCATCCATGCTCCTGTCACGGTAATGGAAACTGCCGGTGAAGGCGGCGCATGGGGCATTGCGCTTCTGGCTGAATACATGATTCGTGCCAACGCAGGGGAAACGCTTGAAGATTACCTTCAGAACCATGTCTTTGACGGCATGAAACAAATAACCGTTTCACCGGATCCTGAAGATGAAACCGGTTTTGACCGTTATATGGAAAGATTTATGGCATGTATTCCCGCACAGAAAGCAGCGGTTGAAGCTATGAAATAAGGAGTGATTCTTCTGCGTGCGGCTGCTTTTGATCTGGATGATACATTGCTGCATGATGATTTGTCCATCTCCGAATACACGCTTGATGTGTTCCATAGGCTGAGCGGAAATGGGTTTGCACTGATCGCAGCCAGCGGCAGGGCGAAGCTCAGTATGCTTCCTTTTGTTGAACGCATAGGCTGTATTCCGGTTTATATCGCCTGCAACGGGGCAGAAATCTGGGATTACGGCAAGGACAAACTGCTGCACTCGGAAATGTTTCCGGCCGATCTCGCCCGTGAGATCGCCTGCTTCGGTACGGAATACGAAGTGTATGCCCAAACCTACGGCGGCGAATACTTTTATTTTAACGAACACTCTGTATATGCTGAGCGTTATGCGTCCGCCTCCATGCTGAAGGGTATTTATGTCGGCGACCTGCGGAAATATATCAATGAACCGCGTAACAAAATACTGATGATGGCAGAGGAAAGCAAAATCGCTCAAATGCTTGCGGATGCACGGGAGCGCTTTGCCGGCCGCGCTTCCGTAACCTGTTCCAAACCTTATTTCCTGGAGTTTAATCCTCCCGGAGCAACGAAAGGCCGTGCAATCTCTTTCGTATCGGACTATCTGGATATTCCTCTGTCTGAGATCATCGCCTTCGGTGACAGCCTGAACGATTTACCGATGCTCCGCGCGGCGGGACGCTCTGTAATCGTCTCAAACGGCCGGGCGGACATCGTTCCGCTTTGCGATGAAGTTTGCCTGAGCAACGAAAATGACGGGGTTGCGCGTTACCTTTCACAGCATTTCCTGGCAAAGGAGGAAAAGCATTGATTCTGGCAAAAGATTTTCAAAAAGCCCTCCAGCTGGAATGCCTTGTTTCCTCCCCCAGGGACTCATGGGACATCCGGACTCCGGATCTGAACCGTCCGGGTATGCAGTTCTGCGGATTCTATGAATTCTTTGCCTTTGAACGCCCTCAGGTGATCGGAAAGGTAGAGATGGCTTATCTGAACAAACAGTCTCCGGAACAGCGTAAGGTCATTCTGGAAAAATACTTTTCCTATCATATTCCATGTCTTGTGATCTGCCGGAATCTGGATCCGCCGCCTGAACTTCTGGAAATTGCAGAACGGCACCAGGTCAGCATATTCCGCAGTTCTCTTGTCACCTCCAAGTTTACTGTTTCTGCCATCCATTATCTGAACCGATGCCTTGCTCCCCGTTTAACACGGCACGGAGTACTGCTGGATGTATATGGAGTCGGCGTTCTTCTTTCCGGAAAAAGCGGCGTGGGAAAAAGCGAAGCCGCTCTTGAGCTGATCAAACGGGGTCATCAGCTCATTGCGGATGATGTGGTGGATATCTGCAGAATTGCTGATGACAGGCTGATCGGCACCTGTCCCGAAAACGTACGACATCTGATGGAAATCAGGGGCATCGGCGTAATCGATATCAAAGCGATGTACGGTATCGGAGCCGTCTCTGTTTCCAAAAGCCTGGACCTGATGATTGAGCTTGAAGCCTGGGATGAGGATAAACCGTATGACCGGATCGGTATGGAAGATAAAACAATTGATATTCTCGGCGTACCGGTTCCTCACCAGACAGTTCCGATCCGTCCGGGACGTAATCTTGCAATTATCGTCGAAGTGGCTGCCCGAAACTTCAGCCTTAAGCGGACAGGCTACAATCCTGTCCATGAGCTGAACAATGTTTTTCAGGAATAAAAAGGAGGATTTGACAATGCCGCGCGTGGGAATTGATATCGGCGGAACGGGTATCAAAGTTGGTATTATCGGCAGTGATCTGAGTGTTATCGCTGAAAATGCCATTCATACATATACGGATATCCCGTTTAAGGAACAGGTGTCCCATATCGTTGATTGTGTTGTTCAGACGGCCGCATCCGCCGGAATCAGCCCGGACCGGATTGAATCCGTCGGCGTGGGGATTCCCGGGATAGCCAATTCCCGGGGTGAAGTAATCAAATGCACAAACATGGGATGGTACCATGTGCCGTTCCGCAATGTGTTTCAGGAAATGCTTCACGTCCCCGTACATATTGATAATGACGCCAATGTGGCAGCGCTTGCGGAAAGCGTCGCAGGCGTCAGCGCCGGAACTTCTTCCAGCGTGTTTATCACGATCGGAACCGGTATCGGCAGCGGAATCATTATTGACGGTAAAATATGGAAGGGTTTCCACGGTATCGGAGGTGAACTGGGCCACGTCATTCTTTGCCTGGACGGTGAACCTTGTACGTGCGGAAACCATGGCTGCCTTGAAAGGTATTGCTCAGCAACCGCGCTGATTCGAATGGCACGGGAAGCTGCAGCTTCCCATCCGGATTCCATGATCCTCTCGGCTGCCGGCGGAAAAGCGGAAAACATAGAAGCCAGGACTTTGATTGATTGTGCACGGAATCACGATCCTGTTGCTGTGGAAGTTTTCAACCGTTACATTTCCTGCCTGGCCCAGGCAATCGCAAGCATTGTTAACCTGCTTGATCCTGAAGTAATTGTGATCGGCGGGGGCGTCAGCAAGGCTGGCAGTTTTTTGCTCGATCCGGTAACCAGGGAATTCTCCAAATATGTGATATTCAATGACCAGCCGATGCCGGAAATCAAATTGGCTGTACTGGGCCCGGAAGCCGGGATAATCGGAGCCGCTATGCTCTCATGATTTCGCGCCGGCAGCAATTTTTAAGGGGGAATATGGATATGGCGGATTTTCTTTTCAGTATCCGACGGGATGGAAATGCCCAGCTGGATGGTTATGAAGGATCGGATCCGCACATAGTGATACCGTCCGAGTATGAAGGGCATCCTGTTACCGTAATTGCTGATAACGTGTTTTCATGGCTTTCTTTTCTGCGTTCTGTCGTGATTCCGGATTCAGTGACTGTTCTGGGCGAAGCGGTTTTCTCGTGGTGCGAATCATTGGTTAAAGTATCAATTCCGGAATCGGTTAAAACAATCGGGGAATGGTGCTTTATCGGATGCTCATCCCTGAAGTCCATTGCTCTTCCTCCGGCTGTTCGGAAAATCAATTATTCCACTTTCCAGTCCTGTACCGCCCTTGAATCAATCGTCCTTCCGGACGCACTGCGTTCAATCGGCCCGGAAGCTTTTTCCGAATGCCGCAGCCTGAAATCCATAAACCTGCCAAAGAGTATCACATCACTCGGAGATAACGCGTTCGCATCCTGCGATATGCTTGAATACATAAACCTTCCGCTCAAACTGGAGTCCATAGGAAACAATGTTTTCTCAGGATGTACATCGCTGAACCGGTTTGATATCGCTCAGGACCATCCGGTTTTTAAATCTGATCAGGGAGTATTGCTGAGCAAACCGGATCATCGTCTGCTGTTTTACCCGTTTGACAGGAAAGACCCTGAGTATTGTATTCCGGAAGGCATACGCGTAATTGCCGAAGAGGCCTTTGCCAACCGGAACCGCCTTGAGTCTGTCGTTATTCCCGACTCGGTCACTTCCATCGAGCAGAAAGCATTTTACGGTTGTAAAAACCTGAAAAGCATACGGCTGTCCGAAAACCTGAACAGAATCGGCAGCAACGCTTTCCATGCCTGCTCATCTCTGCGCGAAGTTGTCCTGCCCGCCGGGCTGACCGCTGTGGAGTATTCAGTTTTTTACGCGTGTTCTTCCCTCACGTCCGTCATTATTCCTGACTCAGTACGGATCATTTCTCCCTGTGCATTCAGCGGATGCAGTTCTCTGGCGAATGTATGCCTGCCTTCCGGAATCATCGAAATCGGTGAATCTGCGTTTGAAGGCTGCCGCGCACTGGAATGCATTACGCTTCCTGAGTGCCTGGAATCGCTGGGTGCACATGCGTTCGGTTCCTGTGTTTTTCTGGACAGCGTGGAACTGAACCAAGGCTTGCGTTCCATCGCCCCGCATACTTTCTCCCGGTGCAGCAATCTGAACAGTGTTACCATTCCGGACGGGCTGGAGGAAATTGGCACCGAAGCATTTGAAAACTGCGAAAACCTGCTTTCGCTTCAGCTTCCGGAATCAGTATGTGAAATTGCTCCGGATGCTTTTGCGGAGTGCCGGAATCTGATGCTCTTTGTTTATCCGGGCTCATATGCAAAAGGATACGCGCAGGATTACGGGATCCTGTTCTCCGAAGTCTGAAGCAACAAAAAAAGGGCCGACGGCCCTTTTTTTTGTGGGTTTGTTTACTGCTTGGTGCCGCATTCGGGACAGAACTTGGACCCGGCAGGGATTGCAGCTCCGCAATTGGTACAGAATGCTGAAGAAGCCTGTTTTGCACCGCATTCGGGACAGAACTTGGATCCTGCCGGAATGGCTGCGCCGCATGCGCTGCATACAGCACCTGCGGCCGGAGCGGCTGCGGGCGCGGCAGGCTGTGCAGGATTGCCAAGCGTCTGGGCAAACATCTGCCCCATAGCAGCGCCGGCACCCATGCCAACGCCCATACCGGCCATTCCGCCGCCGTCATTGTTGGCGGCTTCACGCATTGCTTCCGCCGCCTGGTATTTTGCATACTGGTCGAGATTTCCGAGCACACCCATGGATGTACGCTTGTCCATTGCCTTCTCAACATCTTCAGGCAGCGAAATGTTCTCAATGACAAAGCTGCAGAGCGTAAGGCCCAATGAAGCAAGTTTCGGATTGATGGCCTGAAGCGCATAGTTGGAAAGCTCGTCGTAATTGGCAGCCAGGTCCAGCGCAGGGATCTTGCTCTCCGCAATCGCATCGCTCAGTCCGCTGACCAGCGTCCGTTTGATCTGCCCTTCCACACCTTCCACAGTAAAGAGGGCACTTGTGCCGAATACCTCTTTCAGGAAGGTTGCCGGATCGGACACTTTGAAGCTGTAAATACCGAAGGCGCGAAGACGGATCATGCCGAACTCGGCATCTCTCATCATAACGGGGTTGCTGGTCCCCCACTTCATGTCGAGGAACTGCTTCGTGTTGACAAAATACACGTCGGATTTGAAGGGGCTGTTAAATCCGTACTTCCAGCTCTTTAATGCTGTCAGGATCGGCATATTGCTTGTTTGCAGCTCGTACCGGCCGGGCTCAAACACATCAGCAAGCTGGCCTTCGTTGACAAAGATTGCCACCTGGCTTTCGCGGACGGTCAGTTGAGCGCCCATCATGATTTCTTTGCCGTTCATGTCGTATTTGTGAACCATTGTCTTTCCGGAATTGTCAGACCACTCGATTACATCGATCAGTTGCCCTTTGATCACATCCAGAATGCCCATTATTTTACCTCCTGACAAATAATGTATTATGATTCCTGCTCATCAGCACAAAGTGCATGCAGCGCAGGCAAAATCCGTATACCTTTCATGTGCAGTTCCAGGCCGAAAAACTCTTTCAGATGATCAACGCCTTTTGCGATATGTTCCGTCATCATGGCCGTCATCTCGTCGCTGGTGATTTTGCATTCCACTCCATACAAAGGACATGCCAGAACCAGAACCTGTCCGTTCTGATGAACAGTCGGAAGAATATGTATGCCGTTCAGGTCGCCGCCGAATGAGTTGCGGAGAGCAAGCTCCAGCCTGTCGGCTCCGTAATGCCACCGGCCTTCAAGCCTGTCCGCTGCAGGCGGCTGATCCAGCTCAATCAGCAGGCAGGGCTGGTTCGGATCCATACGGCTTCTGAGCAGGCGCATATTACGGTAAAGGTCCTGTTTTGAGGCAACCTTGCCTCTCATCAGTTTACGGAAAAACTCATGCCTGCATTCCTGCAGCATATCGATCTCGCGGAACTAGTCGTTTGATAAATCTGCATGGATGCGATTCAACAGAATATTCAGCTCGTTGAGGTAACGCAGTATTTCGTCCGGCGTTGTCCCGGCTTCAAAAAGAGGAATATTGGGATAGTTCGCCTGAAGATAAGACAATATCTTTTCTTCTTCAGCGGGAACTACGGAAATGCAGATTCCGTCAGCATGATGCTTGGAGAGGCTGTCCACTGTGCCTTCAAAATCGTGACGAATATGCGGGGGTTTAAAACCCTGCCGCTCCCAGTTGCTGATCTGGTCAAAAGCGGCGAGCACATCATCTCGGTCTGATACAAGCAGAAGCTTATACATCCGGCAACCTCCCAAATACTGTGGATAATTCTGTGACCGGTGTATTATACCGCGAATGAGCGCTTTATGCAATTCTTTTGGGCTTCTTTTCCGTTCAGGCCTGTATTTTTTGCGTAATAACAGGCAATTATGATATAATTTACCATAATTCATCAGCCTGAGGTGCATGGATTATGCGTATTACACTGCTGACAATCGGTTCCACGGGTGATATACGCCCGTATCTGCTGCTTGGGCAGGAACTGGCTTCGCGCGGGCATGATGTTACATTGTCAACTTTTTCCCGGTACAAGGATGATGCGGAAAAAGCCGGCTTGTCGTTCTTCCCTCTCAGCGGAGATGCAGAAAAAATGATGGCAGCAATCATGGCGCCGGATACCAACGGTTTATCCTATCTGCCCCGCTTATGGAAAAGCCTGAAAGATATTGCCCCGCAGATGCTGGCGGACATGACCGCCAGCTGCAGCGGCGCGGAAGCGATGGTTTGCAATTTCTTTGGTTCCGTATACTATTCCATCGCTGAAAAATATGATATTCCCTGTATTCAGACACAGTTTTTTCTCATGGATCCAACCGGCCGTGCCCCCATAACCGCCATACGGAACCAGAAGCTTGGCAGCGCCATGAACCTTGCAACCTATAAAGCCGGTTACTACCTGATCGGTTCACTGGAGAAGCATATCCTGTCGGACTGGCGAAAAAGCAACGGCGTTACCGTACGGAAACCATCCCCGGGGCCGGATTACCGTATCGGCCCACATACAGTGCCGGTAATCTATGCAATCAGTCCGTGTGTATTCCCGCGCCCGCCGGAATGGGGACAGCACGTCCGTATGAGCGGATTCTGGTTTGATGAAAAGCCATCCGGCTGGCAGCCGCCGGATGACCTGTCGGAGTTTTTCGCAGCCGGATCAAAACCCGTGTATATCGGTTTCGGTTCCATGATCACCGGCAATATGAACCGTCTCCTCACGATTGTGCTGCGTGCTTTGCGCGCAGCCGGCCTGCGTGCTGTCATTGTTTCCGGATGGAACGGGCGCAAATTAAAATCGAACCGTACGGTGTATTTTGCCGACTTTATACCGCATGACTGGCTTTTTCCCCATGTCCGTGCCGTCGTCCATCATGGCGGTGCCGGTACGGTAGCTGCCGGACTGCGTTACGGAAGGCCTACGCTTGTGATCCCGTTTGCCGGAGATCAGCCTTTCTGGGGTTATCAGGTATACCGTATCGGATGCGGCCCGAAACCGCTTGACCGTCACTCGCTTACGGTAAAGAAACTGGCTGCCGCCCTGCTTGATCTCACAGGAAGATCATCCTATTATGTCAACGCAAATGCCGTCAGCACCCGCATGGCCGCAGAACATGGTACCCGTGCTGCAGCGGACATGGTTGAAGAAGCTGTCCGGCAATGGAATATGCCCGAATGATTTCCTGACATTTATTTGCCGCCTGTCATTTTCCCCGCTGCAGGCATTGCCGTGCCCGTCCGATCAGCCGCGGAAGGCCTGTCACCAGAACCGTCAGAAGTATCATGATCAGCGCATATGCGTAGATCTCCGCATATTCATTGAAATAGCTGCTGGTAAATACGGCCTTTCCAAGCGATTCGCGGGTCTGTACAAGGTATTCCGCAGTTACCGCAACCTTCAGGCCCGTACCCGCCGCGTTGACAAACGCCGCTTTCAGATAGCCCGAGATCAGCGGAATATATACTTGGAACAATACCCGCAGCGAAAAGCGGCTGTTGATTCGATATACATCCAGAAGCTCCGGTTCAATGTGAATGCAGCCCTCATATACACCCTCGCTGATGATGGGGAGGGCCGCCAGGCATGATGCAATGGGCGGCACATACCGGTATGGTACAAGAACCATAATAATGATTGCCAGAACAATCATCGGCAGGGACCGCAGCATGACCATAAAGGGTTTGCATAACGAATGGAATCCCGGTATCAGGCCTTCTGCAAGGCCGGTAATAACGCCTGCAAAAAGAGCTGCGGACAGAGCAATTGCCGTATGGGACAGTGTTGTTCCAAGAAGGATCCATGTGCGTTTTTCTCCCATCAGCCGGATAAAGGTCCGGCCGATCTCCCCTGCGTCCGGAAAGACCAGCCGGTCCCCTTTCATCATACCGGCTCCCTGGATCACCAGGATAAGCAGTCCTGTGCCGAGACAGAAAAACAGTACTCCCGCCCTGTTATTCCTGGGATTCATAATAAAATCCGTCCTCCGGCAGCGAGCCGCCGAACTGGGCGAGATCGATTCCCGCCGTATACTCTACCGCGTCACGTGCCTCCGACGCGGACACATATCGGATACCGCAATTGGGGATAGCCGCAAGCGCAACTTTGACATTCGGCAGGATCTCAAGCGCCGCGGCAGCGTTCGCGACAGCTTCTGTGTCAGTTTCGCAGCTTTGTGCCGCCCCGCGGATCTGTTCAAGGTATTCGGCAAGCTCTTTCTGATTCTTTTCCGCTGTTTCAGCGCGTACGAACAGTCCGGCCTGGGCAAATCCCCTGAATCCGGAAGCATCCCCCAGAAGGTCATTTACCGGCCATGACACAACTGCATCATTTTTGATTTTTGCAGCTGTAACTGCCGGCTCGGCAGTCAGCACAATCGATTGATCATCCTGCAGCAGAAGCTGCTGGGTTTCGGCTGCGCCGGCAAGATATTCAACATTTGCCGGTACAATACCATTCAGCTGCAATGCATACAGCGCAACGGATGAATTGATGGTGTTTTCACCGAACAGTGTTACAGTTTGATCCTGGATATCCTCCGGTTTGAAACCGGAACGCCTGGAAGCAAACACAAGATTTCCCCATGTAACGACAGCCGCCAGCCTGTATGTGGATTTTCCGGCCTTGTACAGTTTCGCACCGGCATTGATGGGCGCGATGATAAGGTCCGACTCATTTTTCGCAAATGCAGCGGCAATCGTATCCGCCGCGATAAATGTGAATGCGTCCGGGTTCTTTTCCGCCAGCAAGGCCACTGCTACGGCAGGTGCGCCGGCCGGGGCGGTCAATGTGAACGCAGTCCCTTCCGCATATGCAAAACTGAACAGCATGATTACGGCAAGCAGTATACCCAAAGTTTTTTTCATATTCAACATTCCTTTCAACACTTCATACATGAAATAGTCATCCAATGTTGGCAATGCCATTTGCCTGTTTCCTTGTTTCCGCGGGGGCAATCGCGCTCTTGACCGTGATGCCCGGGATATTTCCGAGTTTTCCGGTCATCGCTCCGATCCGGCTGTTATCCCCTTCCACAATCACACCGATTACGGCTGTGTGTTCCGTCCTGCTGGGAATTCCGATTCTTCCCCGGATCATATCGCCGAACAGTGAAAGGACCCTGTTTACATCCGGAGCAGACTCCATTCGCTGAACGACGATTCCGACAAATCCAATCCTTGTTTCCATGAAACCAGTCTCCTTTCATGACAGAAAAGCACGGCACAGCAGAAAATGCTATGCCGCGCCGTTCGTTCTATTCATATGGCATTCCCCCTTTCATCTTGCGCGTTGAACTTTCTCGGCGCTCAATCAGGTGTTATATCTGCCGCCCGCTCTCCGCCTCATCCGAAGACTTGGTTTTGATCAGCCGGGAGATTACTTCAGTTTTTCCTCCATCACTTCCAGGGCTTTCTGCAGCTGCGGATCATTGACCGTATCCGCAAAGTCATAATCTCCGTTATCGCCTTCCGGAAGAGTCACCGTCACATCCGGTGTAATACCCACTTTATGGACAGCCGTCCCTTTGGGAGTGTAATACGCAGCAACAGTCAGCTGGAATCCTGCTCCGTTAACGCCAACCGGCGCTACAGCCTGAACAATGCCTTTTCCGTAGCTGACTGTTCCCACAATGGTAGCGTCTGCACAGTCACGAAGGGCACCGGCCAGGATTTCCGATGCGCTGGCGCTGTTCTCATTCATCAGGATAACAATTTTGGTATCGACTTTTCCGTCCCGCGTCGGATACTGCGTGTGGTCCTCATAACCGGTGCGGTCAACCAGATAACACAGTTCCCCTTTGTCCATAAACAGGTCGGCAATACTCTGTGCTTGGTTCACCCACCCGCCCGGATTGTCACGCAAATCTATAATAACCCCTGCTGCACCCTGATCGATCAGTTTGTTCAGGGCGTTTTCAAACTCTTTATCAGATTCCCCGGCGAACTGATAAAGCGAAATATAACCGACATTTTCGGTCAGCATGGTGCTTTCCACCTGATTGACATTTACTTCACGGCGGGTGATTGTCCTGGTGAATTCCTCTCCGTCACGGATAAATGTTACATCAACGTCCGTCCCCGGAACGCCGCGCATGATATCAACCGCTTCCTGAAGATTGTCGGCATATACGTTCAGGTCCTCGCCTACCCGGTAGAGAATATCACCTTTCCGGACACCAGCTTCCTGGGCAGGGCTCCCCTCAAACACGCGGATAATGGTACAGATCTGTGTACTGTAGTTTGCATTGATCAGCACGCCGATTCCGACATAATTACCCTCATCATCCTCCCACATCTGTTCGAACTCTTTCGGACTGTAATAGAAGGAATAAGGATCATCCAGTCCGGCCATCAGCCCCTTTGCGGCATATTCCAGCATCAGGTCAGTATCCGGCTCCTGATAATAATTCTGATTCACCGCGTCCATCAGATCCGCAAGTTCAGAAAACTGCATCAGCTTATCATAGTCAGACCGGCTGATCGTTACAGTATCACCGGAAACCGCGGCGGAATTATTGTCCCGGAACATTTGTTCGATCCTGGACATTGTCATCATCGCGCATCCGGAAAGAAGGCACAGAATCGCGGCGAGGGAGATTACAAGGAGAATTTTTTTCTTCATTTCAGTTTCCTTTCCTCCGGGAATGTGTTGGGTTCCCCGGATTCATCGGGAAGCAGACTGATGACCTGAAAAGCGGCTGCGTCCCGGAAATTTCGAAGATCCAGGCCTGTTTCACGGCGTATTTTCTCCAGCCTGTACAGAAGTGTATTCCGGTGAATAAACAGCTGGCGGGCTGCGGTAGACAGGTTCAGGTCGTTCCGGAAATAGACGCGGATTGTTTCAAGCATTTCATCCGTCAGGATTCTCCCTGCTTCCGGAGTAATGATCTCTCCTTTCAGGGAAGAACGAAGATGCGTCGGAACGGAATCAATGAGCCTTTCAAGAATCTGGCGCCTGTAAATATATACGGATTCATCCGGATTATAACGTATGCCCGTTCGAAGCGCAGACTTTGCCTGGGAGTAACTGAGCGGAATGGATGCCAGCATATCCGCCTTGTTTCCGATTCCGGCACAGATCCGGGTACCTGTTTCGCCAAGCACGGTTTCGACAGCAGCCGCGGCAAATTCGGTGTTTTCTTCTTCTGCATTTAAGCCGGAGCTGCGGATCAGCGCGATATACCCATCCTCCGGTTCGGTAAGCGCGTCTGATTTCTCGATGGGAATCAGGTCCGTAAACAGAGGCAGATGCAGGGGCTTTTCCTGATCCGTATGGGACGCAAACACGATTACCTGCCTTTGAGCATCATCCCGGATTCCTGCTTTCTCCGGAAGCACGGTCCCGTTCAGCAGGCTTTTCCATGGATCCTGATAAAGGGATCTGCGGTCCGGTACGCTGCCAGAACAGATCGAATTGAAAAGGGTTTTACCGTGCGGTGTATTGTCGCACTTCAGTACATATTCCCCCGTAAGGAAAAACAGTTCACCGCAGTACTCGATCATTCCGCCGTTCTCCTTTTCAAGGAGAAGCTGCAGATCAGCAGAAAGCTGATCGAAACGAAGCAGACGGACATTGACAGATGGCTGATCCACCGGCATCCCTTCTTCCTTCATTTCTTCAGAAAATCATACCACAAACAGCCCGGAAATAAAAGCATGAATTGATGTCACGCATGTATTATTGATTCTGCCGGTTCATTTCGTTATAATGGTTCAGGGAGGAAGGGCAAATGAAAAGAAGTCTGAGGATGCTGGTATTCTTCAT
>JAEEGL015131674.1_pt1 | contig 17449 bp, 14 predicted proteins | sample 9134231 | NCBI WGS metagenome assembly JAEEGL01 (sample SAMN16246548, study PRJNA631951) | gut metagenome | biome: gut microbiome; feature: rumen; material: fiber-attached | host: Bos | place: Iran: Karaj | collected 2018-10 | reverse complement strand
GGGCTGACGCATATTGGTGATCCATACCGAGCATCTTGCCACATAATAAAAGTACTTTAGGGAATTGAACTTCACCTGCTTATGCTTTCCCGGGATCTTTGCAGCCTTATTATCTATCATCCAGATAAATTTTGCATCCTGCGGGATAATACTGCCGTTCCCTAGTTTACCTTCATCCCTCAGCCCCACCATATACTCATATATGTATCTGGGGCTGTCTCCATAGCTTCTGCCGAGGAAACTTTCAAACAGTATGATATCCTTTTTTACGGACATCTTCCTGAATATTCTCTTGTATATATTCCATTTCCACTGCATCGGAGTACCGAACAGTCCCCTTTTCTTTTTCTTCATAGAAAAGAAAGTGGCCGTTCTTCTGGCTCCCTTAATATTTCCTGCAGCTATCTTTTTTACTATCTTCCGTTTCCAGAAGCGGTATGCCTTAAACTTCTTCTTCGGAATCCTCGAAATAAACGGCGTAAATGCGCCTATTTCCTCATCACTCCACTTGACGAGTCCCACCGGATGTTTTCCTCTGGTGAGCTTTCTCAGTACATAAGTCAGAGTATAGTTTTCTATGTATGAAAGTATGGGATTTAATCCCCTGATCTCTACATCATACTCTTTCGGAAGTTCAAACCCGATGCCTTTTTCAGCTTCGGCCCATGCTACGGTAAGGCTGTTAATAAACTCCTTACTCTTACCTTCAGCCTCTTCCTGTAAAAGCGAGGGCATCCTTATGGCATCATTATGTGTTCTCTTATAGTATCTGGCCTCCCTGCATGTATAAATGGGTGCATTCCTTGAGATACACATCATAAACGGAAGATCGCTGTAGTAGTTATACTTTTCATCAAAGGTGGCAGTTATAAAACGTCTGGGAATAAGTATTCCGAGAGCCGTAGCCGACCCGAACTTGCTGGTCTCTTCCGTAGTTCCGGCATCCCCTGCTGAATCACTGTTTTCCAGGTCTCCTGCATTTACTCCCTCGGGATTCTCATCATCCTCGTCTTCCGAACCGTCCTCACTGTCGGCCTGCTGCTCCAAAAGAGCTCTCTTCTCCTCTTCCTTTAACAGCTGTCCCTCTCTTTTGAAGAATGTTTTTACCTTCTTGGACCTTACCATCGCGTCGGGATGCTTCTCTACGGTGTCTTCAAGTGCTGAAAAATATCCGTCCGACAGATAATCGTCACTGTCAAGGAAGAATATATATTCGCCCTCTGCTTCTTTTAGTCCTATATTTCTGGCTACAGCCACTCCTTTGGGAGAACCGGCTTTTGCCTTTGTACTGAATTCTCTGATATTTAAGTCACTGTATTCCTGCTTCAGCCCGCTTAAGTCTTCCGAACAGCCGTCAAGGATTAAAAGAACCTCCATCGACGGATATTCCTGAACTTTTAAGCTGTAAAGGGCATCTCTCAAATATGTCTCTCCCCTGAAATGCGGGATTATGACACTTATCTTCATCTTTATCTCCTCAGCCCAGAGAAGAGATCATTTCCTCATACTGGGCACATATCTTTTCTGCCTTACCCGATGCGATCACCCTGCCATGGTCTAGGATTATCGCTTTATTGCAGTTTGCAAGTACCTGGTCGCTGGAATGTGATACAAAAAGAACGGTAACGCCTTTTTTCATCATCTTTGTCAACTTCTTCGAACTCTTTTTACGGAATTTGGCATCGCCGACCGACAATACCTCATCAAGGATCAGTATCTCAGGCTCCACTACAGTCGCTATCGAGAATCCGAGCCTTGCCTTCATTCCGGAGGAATAGTTCTTTACAGGCACATTTATGAAACTTCCCAGTTCCGAGAACTCCACTATCTCATTAAAACGTTCCTTAATAAATGACTTGGAGTATCCCAGCATACTTCCGTAAAAGAATATATTCTCGGCTCCCGTATAATCCTTATCAAATCCGGCTCCGAGTTCAAGAAGCGGTACGATATTACCCTTTACGGTCACAGTTCCTTCGGTAGGTTTTAATACTCCTGCAATACATTTCAAGAGTGTCGATTTTCCGGCGCCGTTAAGTCCCAGGATACCTACTCTGTCACCCTTCCTGATGGAGAGGTTCACTTCTCTCAAAGCCCAGAATTCCTTATAGTTCAGCTTCCTTTTTACCAGTCTTACAAAGTATTCCTTGAGGCTGTCAACCTTCTGTTCCTGGATCCTGAAACGAACTCCCAGGTTCTCTGCTACTATAACTTTCGGGGGCAGCTTCTTTTTTTTCTTCTTTTTCTTTTTTTTAACAGGCGGAGCTTCTGTTAACGCTCCCTGCTCTTCCCCTGTACTTACCATGGCAGCGGTATTTCCTGCATCAACCGCCATGACGGTTTCCGGTACCTTTGCCTTTTCAGTACCGTCTTCCTGTGTATCGGGGGTTTTTATCTCATTATTATCCATTAAATACAGTATTCCTTTTCACAAACCTTCGTTATACGTATAATATAAACTTATCCTGTTTTCTCCAGAATATGATGATCCCCAGAATAAAAACTCCAAAGGAAAATGCCAGTGAAAACCACAGATGATACATATCGTTCTCGAATCCTCTTCCAAACACCGCATCCCTGAAAAGGACTATCAGCGAATAGAGAGGGTTGCACTTGAATATCCATGCATTCGTTACGTTTTTAAGGCTGTCAACCTTATAGAAAATGGCGCAGGTATACATTACGAGCATCAGCATGACAGTCCACAGATACTCCAGATCCCTGAAAAACACATCATATGTCGCAAGTATCAGTCCGACGCCCATGGTCATAAAAAGTATAACAGTCATAGGTACGAGTGCCAGAACAAGATGCCATGTAACAGCCACTTTTTCAAATATCATGACTCCCGCCAGAACCACCAGCGAGATTACGAACATGATATAGTTCGACACCACCGCCGACAGGGGATACATGTATTTGGGTACATATACCTTTCCTATCATGCTTCCGTGTTTCCTGACCGATTTTAACGCCACTTTGGTTCCGTTCGAGAAGAAGCTGTACAACAGTCTTCCGCAAAGGATATATACAGGGAAGTTGTCATCCCCTTTCCCGAGCAGATTCGAAAACACCAGCGTCAGTACTATCATGGTAAGGAGCGGCTCAAGAAGTGTCCAGAAAACACCCAGAACAGAGCTCCTGTATTTCAGTTTTATATCTTTTTTTACCAGTTCCCAGAACAGAAAGCGAAATTTTTTAAGATTATGTATAAATTCTTTCATAAATTACTGTATTTCCCGGTCTTGATTTGCATTTGACTCATTCTCTGTAGGAGTAGGCGCAGGCTTCTCCTCTATCACCAGGTTCACCTTGCCGGGCTCCAGTATCAGGTCTCCGTCATAGTTACATTCTACCTGGATTGACTGTGAACCCTTGCCCAGTCCCGTCACGTTTATAAAGAGTCCGAAGTCCGAAGCCTCGATATTTTCCAGTTCTTCAGCCTTTCCTCTTACTACGATCTTAGGCGTAAATCCGTACATCTGCTGCTGAATGGTATATTTCAGGCTTTCGTCGGTGCCTATGATATTTATATCTTCAGGCTTTATATCGAGAGTCATCTCCGTCATCTTGATGACAGGTACTTTGATACCCATCATTGTAGCGCTTGAATCCACTACCTTGATACCCAGATGTCTGTAGTACTGGTCGATATATTCTTCCAAATTTATCTGGCTTTCGATATCTTCTTCCGCATTTCCGAGTTTTACTTCAACATCAAGTTTTTCCAGATTGTTGAGAACCTCGGCCGTTGCAGTAACCTTTATGGTCTCCGGAGCGAACTCTATATCTCCTACATAGTAATACAAACCGGGATTGCCGGTAGTATATACACTTAAAGGTATTTCCTTTATAGGATTTATAGTCAGATGTACCGTAACGGTATCGGGTACCAGAGTGATTTTCTTGGCGTCGATTATCTGTCCTTCTTCGTCCACTGCATAAAGAGGAATTTCAGGATCTCCGGAATCCTTGATTCCTTCGATATCCACCTTAGCTACTACTTCTTTTACGTTTGCTACCTGGCTGGCAGCACCTTTTACGCTTACAAGGCTTGTATCGGTAGTGCATTCATACAGGTAATACCCTTCTTTTACCGTACCTTCTCTTTCTATACGTATGCTCTTTGAAGCTGTGTCTTCCGCTTCCAGAACGATAGCCATGGAATCTGTCTTTGCGGTCCATGTTATCTCTGTGGCATGTTCATCGATACAGTTTACCTCTATGGGCACCATCTTCATACTCGAAAAAGCGTTAAAGTCCGCAGTAGCCGTAAAATCTTCGGCGGTTATATTATCTACCACGCTTCTTCTACCCTTTATCTTTACATCCACTTTTTCACCGGATTCTACATTATAACTGTATCCTCTGGATTTTATCACATCATCGTTTACTATCTGAACCGGGATATCCGTTATCGTAGCCGTAACCGTAGGATCCTCCACGTTCATGACCGTAAGCCACAGTAGCAGTGCCAGAAGTGCCGAAAGCAGCTTCAGACCTACGTTGTGCAAAAATATATTTTTCATAGCTTACCTCTGAGCTTTCTTCTGTTTCTTCTGTTCCTTTTGTACCTTATCCTGCTTTGATATTCTCAAGAATCCTTTTTTCTTGGGTGAATCTTCATCAGCCTTATTTTGCAGTTCTTTCAATCTGTCATACAGGAATTCTCGTGTTACTCCTCTTTGAAGTTCTCCGTTCTGTGCTATAGACACAGCTCCGGTCTGCTCCGAAACCACTATAGTAAAGCTGTCCGTGATCTCGCTGACTCCCAGTGCCGCTCTGTGCCTGGTACCGAGCTCTTTACTTATCTTTATATCGGTCAGGGGCAGATAACATGTCGCTGACGTGATCCTGTCGCCTCTGATCACCACCGCTCCGTCATGCAGAGGTGTGTTATGTTCAAATATATTGAGTATCAGCTCACTGCTTATCCTGGCATCTATCATGATTCCTGTCGCTTCGATATCATCCAGGCGCTGTTCACCCTCTATGATCATAAGTGCTCCGGTTTTTACCTTACCCATATCAAAAGATGCTTTTACCAGAGCGTTTATGGTATCGTCCGAAAACTTTTCTTCGGTCTGATTATTCGAAAACAGCGGCGTCACCAGTCCGATATTTCTCTTACCCAGCTGTTCGAGCGCTTTTCTGAGTTCGGGCTGGAACAGGATGATTGCAGCCGTGATGGATACGATGATACCGTTTTGGTAAATCCAAAGAATAACATCGAAATTCAGTATGGCTGCCACCAGATAGAACACGAACAGCACGGCTACACCCTTCATCAGAGCCCACGCCCTGGTGTTCTTCATCCATTTTATGATATTGTAGATCAGAATGGCTATGATGAATATTTCCACACAGTCCATAACTTCTATCTTTATCATCTTCAGGGGTTCCAGTATCCCGCTGAAGAATTCTTTAATAGTATCCATTATCTACCCTCACGCTTTATTGCTTCTGATCGTCATCCTCTTCTTCGTCAAAATCGTCGTCAAGTATCATTTCTTCTTCGTAATCGTCCTCAGTTTCGTCCCCGCTTTCTTCCTTTTCATCCTCTTCTTCCAGATCATCGGGTTTTTTGAGGAGCTTAAACGGATTACGTCTTGAAGAAGGCTTGTATTCTTTTACATCGTCTTCTGCTTCAGCTTCAGCCTCGTCCTCTTCTTCCATAGCCCTTCTGTCAAATGTCATATCGGGCTCGTAATCCTCGTCTTCGGTCTCTTCTTCGTACTCATAGTCCTCTCCGTCGATGGCTCTTCTGTTGATATGCTTTATATCCATCTCACGGAGGCTGATGTTTACCTTCGGAACCGCTTTTACATAGTAATAGTAGTCATCGTCTTCAAACTGGACCCGTTCGACTGCCGTATAGTCCAGCACTCGTTTCATATAATCGCATACCATGGCTATAAGTCCAGATACTACACTCATGATGATCAGTGAGCCTATGGATGCGGTCACATCGTACTTTAAGTCTGCGATAAGGAATCCCAGGATATTGAGCATTACGCCGGCTCCAAGGGAGATTTCAAACGCATAGTCAAATGAAAAACTTCTGATAAACCATACTACCGCTATCACCAGTGCAAATACTATCATCATGATGATCATGGGCTTGTTTGCTATGATCTTATCAAATACTTCCGTAAACAGTTCCACTACTTCATCAAGCTTTAATTCCGCCTCACGTGCAGCGGGTTCTTTTATGATCCCCAGTATATGGTATATGGCTACTCCGCATACGGTGGGAAGTATGGCTATGGGAGTTGAGATGCTTCCCATCAGTATCGGTATACAGTAATGCAGGTTATATCTTGCGAGCACCGGTATGGCTACCGCTACCACTATCTGTTTCGGTGAAAACCTGAGCAGGGCCACGTACAATATTATAAATATAAGTAGCAACAGGAGTGCCAGGAACTTACATGCCGCATATATATGCAGCAGCACAAGTACCATCGACAGGAGCACGAGTACTGCTCCGGGTGTTACCGCCGAGATTGCAGACAGCGCTATCACCACGATCATTTTTGTGAATCTGGAGTCAAATCCCAGCTCCTGATTTATATACGAGAATACAAGGAGGCTGAACAGGAATTTTACTACAGGGTTTACTATCATTCTTACTTTTTGATAGGCCTTTAGTATTACCTCTCTTGTTTCGAGTAATACAGTTATCATTCTTCGTCCTCCTTAACTACACCGTCCTCTACCAGGTAGATGTGGTTTAGTTTTCTAAGCATTCTAAAGTATTTTGCCAGCCTTTTTCTCGAAGCCGCATATTTCAGTGAATATCCGAGCATGGCCGATATAAAGTATACGGCCAGTATTATGACATATATTCCGAGTATTCTCTTGCCGAGTGCTGTGTAGTCTATGGTAAATGCGTTATCGATCAGGTATTCCAGTTTATATATGGCTGCTATGGCGAGCAACAGCAGATAGCCTATGGTGATGGCTACCGCAGTCTTCCATGCCTGAAATCGTGCATAGTCCCATTTATAGTATTTTGCAAGCTTCAGATCTTCCTTACCGTCTTTTTTCTCATATATTGCAAGCTGTGTCATGAGCCTGATTTTTCGTTCATTGAGCATACGGGAACCTCCTTACGCTATTATCCAACTTACAAGTATAGCACAAGTACTGTAAAAATGGAAGTGTTTTTTTCAAAGTCGCATCTCCCGGTATGAACAATACAAGAATCCATCCCTGGCTTAATGCCTAATGCCCTATAGCGCTAATCGACCTCAAAGCACAGTCTATTTTAAATTTTTAAGGACCATCTTGATTAATTAATATATTTTTAATAGTAATGCTAAACTTATTTCATTGACTTTATGCAGTTTCAGGGATATAATGCCAGTTAAGTACGGTCTACATTTAATAATGCAATGACAACATAGACCCTAATCATTTGGAGGTAACTATCATGAGAAAACTATTAGTATTCAGTATTATTGCAGCACTGTTTTCCGGTATGCTGATATTTACAGCACCTAAAAAAGTACAGGCTGCTACAGACAACGACACATTAAGCAAACTTATTGAAGAGGTCATTGATTCGGACAAAAAAGTACTCGAAGATCTGAGCCCTGTACTAAAAAAAGCTTACGACAAGATTGTAGCTGCCATAAAGAAGGTCGGTTCCATCGCAAAAGATATTACCAAAGTCGTAAAGATGTATGAAGCTCTTGATGAGACTTCCCAGGATTATCCCGAAAAGCTCCAGAAGTTCTTTGAAGCATACAATAAACTTGGTACGGTAAAACGTAAAGTAGTTGACTTCTGTACAGGTGTGCTCAACTCCAAGGACGAACTGCTCGATAATCTCCGTCGTCTGGTACTTGTTGATTTTTATTCTGAAAAGAACATCAAGAGTGAACTTACCGGAACTCTTACCTATAAGTGTGAGAACGAAAACATTGCAACGGTAAGCACCACAGGTCTGGTAAAACCTGTCAGCGTCGGTTTTACGTCTATCACTGTTACAAATGCTTCCGGTGATGAGGAAGTATTCAGAGTTTTTGTGAAGAAACCCATACTCTCCACCAAAATCACCGTTGCCAAAGGAAGCATTGTAAAAATCCCCGTTTCTGATTCAATGCAGGTTCTCGAGATCAAAGCGGGTAATGACAAAATTTCCTTTACTCAAAATACTTCTGATATTATTGTAACCGGACTGAAAAAAGGTACATCTTACCTTTATATTGGCACCAAAACCGGAATCACCGTAAAGATTAAGATTAAAGTAAAATAATATCTTCGGATTCCAATACAAAAAAGGACTGCAAACTTGAAAGTCTTTAATCCAAGTTTGCAGTCCTTTTTATGTTAATACCCAAATTTTCCTGCCAGGGATTCGTCATCCTCTATCCAGTTCTTCACCTCAACCACACGGTATTCGTCGGAAGTATCCCTGATATAAACTTTCTCTATTCCGGAATTGATGATCTGGCGTTTGCACATCGAACAACTGTTGGAGTTGGATACATACTCACCGGTCTTTACATCCCTGCCGCACAGGAACATGGAAGCTCCTATCATATCCTGACGGGATGCACTGATTATGGCGTTTGCCTCGGCATGTACGCTCCGGCACAGCTCATATCGCTCCCCTCTCGGTATATTCAGTTCCTCGCGGATGCATCGTCCGAGATCTGAGCAGTTCTTTCTGCCTCTCGGAGCCCCGACATATCCGGTCGAGATTACTTCATCATTCTTTACTATAACTGCTCCATATGCTTTTCTTAGGCATGTGCTACGTTTTGATACTACCTCCGCCAGATCCAGGTAATAATTTATCTTATCTCTTCTTTCCATCTCGTACTCCCTTTATAAACCTCATCTCTTCTGCCTTCCCATTGACTATATGGCTGAACCAACTCGCTATACAGGCTTTCCCATCAACTACAAAGCCGAGTCAACCCGGTATACAGGCTTCCCTTTGAGGGAAAGTAGTCTGCCCAACAGACTAATGAGGTGTTTCTTATATGCTCTCCACAGCGGCTCTCTCTGCCTTAAGGCCCTTAAGATATACTTCCTCAAATTTATCGAATCCTGCTACCAGCTTAGCATCAGGTGCGATGGTCTCACCCTTCTGACCTGCAAATACCTTAACATTTAAGTAGTCCTGAAGAGTCTCACCGGCTCCTTTGTTTGCCATATATGAAGCCAGGATCGCCATACCCCATGCACCGCCTTCACCTGCAGTCTCCATAACTGATACGGATGAATTGAGAGCTGCTGCCAGGATTCCCTGTGCTACGCCCTTGGTCTTAAAGATTCCACCGTGTCCGTACAGGGTATCAACCTTTACGCCTTCGTCCTTTATCATCACATCGCAGCCTGTCTTAAGGGTTGCAAATGCAGAGTATATATGGGTTCTCATAAAGTTTGCCAGGTTAAATTTTGCATCGGGAGTTCTGACAAACATAGGACGTCCCGCATCAAGATCAGTTACACCTTCTCCTGAGAGATAGTTGTATGAGATAAGTCCGCCACAGTCGGGATCACCCTCCAGTGCTTTGTTGAACAGTGTCACATAGAGCTTACCTTTATCCACCGTACCGCCATTTGCCTCTATAGCCTCTGCCAGAAGATTTACCCATGCATTGATATCTGAAGTACAGTTATTACAGTGAACCATACCTACGGCGCTTCCGTCAGGAGTGGTTACGATATCTATGATGGGATAAACTTTCGATAAATCCTTCTCCAAAACTACCATGGCAAAAATAGAAGTTCCGGCTGATACATTACCTGTACGCTGAGCCACACTGTTTGTAGCTACCATACCTGTTCCGGCATCACCCTCGGGAGGGCAAAGCGGTATGCCTGCTTCCAGTTCTCCGCTCTCATCGAGAAGTTTTGCGCCTTCCGCTGTAAGCTCTCCTGCTGCCTCTCCGGCTGTCAGTACCTTCGGCAGGATATCGCGCAGTTTCCAGGAGAATCCCTTATCAGCTATCAGTGCATCAAACTTATCTACCATTCCCTGGTTATAATCACATTTTGCAGTGTCGATAGGGAACATTCCGGATGCCTCGCCAACGCCTGCTACACGCTTACCTGTCAGCATATAGTGGATGTAAACAGCCAAAGTGCTCAGGAAATCTATCTTTCCGATATGAGCTTCATTATTAAGGATTGCCTGATAGAGGTGAGCTATGCTCCATCTCTGAGGTATGTTAAAGTTTAGCTCTTTTGTAAGCTTCTCAGCAGCTTCACCTGTGATGGTATTTCTCCATGTTCTGAAGGGAACCATGAGATTGCCTTCCTTGTCAAATACCATATATCCGTGCATCATAGCCGAAAAACCGATGCTTGCAAATCTCTTTATGCCGATCCCGTACTTTTCCTTTACATCCTTCTTTAAGTTACTGTAGCAATCCTTGAGTCCTGTCCAGATATCATCGAGAGAGTATGTCCATACACCGTTTTCAAATCTGTTCTCCCACTCGTGTCCGCCCTCAGCTATCGGCTTGTGGTTCTCATCGATGAGCACTGCCTTTATTCTGGTTGAACCAAACTCAATACCTAATACACTTTTTCCACTTTCAATACATTTTTTTGCGTCCATTTTCATTTTCTCCTATCGTATTTTCAAATCATTTAAAGTTACCTTGAAGCTTTCAGCGTTTCCTCGATACCAAAACGATGCTCTGTATCTTCTTTGTTATATCTCTTTGGTAAAACATTTCTTCACGGTTTCAAAATCTCCACCCTCTATGCTTCCGTCGGGCAGCCTTCTAAAGTTACTCATATATCTCCATGCGTTCTCACAAGTATGCTCCCTGCACTCATGTCCCTGGTCCGAGATGCTTCCGAGTGCATTATAACACTTACCCTCACCGTTCTTAAAGAGTTCTATTGTAAGCGTTGCATTTCTGTTGTCGTCAAAGGTTTTATACGAATAGTCCCCGTTTATGCCCCAGATCTTATTCTCCCAGTTGTCCTTGTTTTCGAGTACCACATCATATTTTCTGCTGATTCCGTCTGCCAGTTTTGACTTTATACCGTTATCCAGCAGCTTCTTTGCACTCTCGGTAGCGGCACTGTCTGTACTGTTGCAGGCAGATACAGCGCCGTTGAGCTCTAAGATGTACTTTATCCTGTCGAGACACTTCTGAGCCTGGAACGGAAGTTCAGGAAGAGGTGTCACTTCCCCGCCCGCATAGAAACAGGGAACCGGAACGGTTGTGTTCAGCTCATACGCAGAATCCTGACCGAATACATTGCGTCCAACCTCAAATGTAGCATCCATAGGTGCTGCCGCTGCCAGATACGAAGGGTATTCACCTATGAAATCCCAGCTCTTGCAGCCGCCCATCGAGAACCCGCTGCAGTATATCCTGGTTGTATCTATATTGTACTTTTCTTTTAATCTCTCTATAAGTCCCGTCATATCGGTAGCCGTACTGTTCAGATGATGCTCTATCACTACCAGCAGGAAGTTATGCCTGTGAGCTATATTTGCCCAGCCCGATATGTATGAGATGTAGAACGCACTGTCTCCGCCGCCGTGGAACGCCAGGAGCAGAGGTGCCGGACCGTTATCGAATATGCCCTTGTTATAGAAAGCAAAATATCCCACTCTGTGTTCTTCAGTTCCTTTGTCATCACCCATGTTGTCGGGACCTGTTTTGAGCGTCTCGCTACCGGGTTCGATCACCATGCCTTCACCTTCTAAGTCGGGATCAAGTTCCAGAATACCCAGCATACGCCTGAACTTTCTTGAAAAAGCATAGAAGTCAGCCCTTACATCGGCCTTATCCTTTATCAAAACATACTTTGCTTTTTCCTTTAACACGGCGTTTATCTCTTCGCTGTTTCCTACAGATATCACAGGAATATCATCCGCTTCTACCTGCGGTATCACGGACAGATTCTCCAGTATGCATGTTACGGCTGCACTGTCCGCATCCTTAAACCACAATCCCTGTCCCTTAAAGTGCTTTAAGTAGTTCTTTGCGATAAAGTCCGCCGACTCACCATATCCGTACAGATTGGTTCTAAACAATGCTCCTCTTATATGATATCCGTCTATACCGCCTGTAAAACGGTTCTTACAGATAGCCACTCCGTCTTTATAATACTGGTTTATTCTCGAATTCTCCAGGATTTCATCAAAAATCTTGGGATCGGCGTCCTTCCATCCGTCTGCTGAAGTCGGATAGATAAACACTACGCTTGACGCAAAATCCTTTGCCAATGCCTCAAATCCCTTCTCCCCGGCATAGTCTGCAGCTTCTTCAAACGTAAACTTCTTCGGTGCAAAAACCAAAAGGAAGGGAGCAACAAAACCGTAGTTCAACAGCTCATCATCCTTATCGTTCTCCGGTACGTAGCATACCGCACTGAACCTCTCAAAAGTGTGCTCCCAGCACGACCCGCTTTTCATCTTTGTGATAACAGGCATTTCATTCATAAGAAAAACCCCCATACATTAAAATTTACATTACTATTTTAATATATGGAGGTCAGATATACAAGAAAAATTTTAACTTATTTTACTCACTTTTTGCTTATACCCTGTGATTTTTCTACCACCTTTCTGCAGGCAATCACGTAAACTGCTCAGTTTCATCAGCCCGTACTGGAAGATACCACATTTCCGTTGTAATCATAAGCTTTTATCTCAAAAGTGATGTTGTTCCCGGACAGGCTTATCTTCTTGTTTATTCCGGCTCCTTCATTCTTCAGCTCATAATGCGTTCCGTCGGAAGCTTTTACATCCACTGTTGCTATCCCGTCTCCGGTCACTATGCTGATAGTAACGGTTTTCTTACCGTTTACCGAACTCGAAGAAGAACTGATGTTACAGCTTAAATTACCGGAGGAATAAGGGGGTGTTGTTATCACCGGAGGCTCGGTAACTACAGGTGTAACCGTAGGTTTAGGTGTAACCGTGGGTTTAGGTGTAGCCGTGGGCTTTGGTGTAGCCGTAGGTGCGGTCGTAGGTTTCGGTGTGACCACGGGAGTTGTCGTTACTATAGGTGTTGACGTGATCACCGGTGTTGTGGTAATTACCGGCGTAGGTTCTACAGGGGTTGATGTGGGCCAATCCCAATCCCAGTCAGGCCAGGGGCTCCATGTCGGTGTCTCCGTAGGTGTCACGGTAGGAGTCATCGTCGGATAATCCGGCTCCCATGTAGGATAAGGTACCTCTGTAGGAGTTACATCACCTTCATCTTCTACCTGAAGATCTCCAAGATATGGTACTCCGTATCCGTAGTATATATCAAATCCATCCGAACCCAGATCCTTTGCGCAAGCTTCAAGTTTCTTTTCTATTTCAGCATTCGTCGCTGAAGGATATACGATCTTGAGAAGAGCTGCGAGCCCGCTCACATGCGGAGTAGCCATCGAAGTACCCGACCATGATTCGTATCCTCCGCCCGGTACTGAACTTCTGATATTCACCCCGGGAGCTGCCAGGTCCACACTGTTTCCGTAATTTGAGAAATATGCTTTATTATATCCCGAATCAATCGCAGCTACCACTATGGCCGATGTATTATGCGCCGGACACTCATATGCCGTATCCGAATTATCGTTTCCGGCCGCCACCACTACACAGCTTCCGAGTGATATAGCTTTTTCTATAGCCTGATCCTCATAATGCCCTGTACCGTAAGATGCGCCTCCGAGGCTCAGGTTTATGACGTCAGCTCCGCATTCTGCAGCATAAATTATGCCGTTGGCTACAGCCAGTGTCGTTCCGCTGCCCTGTCCGGACAATACCTTTATAGGGAGGAGCTTCACATCGGTTCCGCCTGTGACATTATGGACTATACCTGCTACATGGGTTCCATGTCCGTTGTCATCATATGCGTCGTAGTCATTGTTTACGAAATCGTAACCCTTCGAGATTATCGAGCTGTTCAGGTAACTGTGAGTATAGTCGATTCCCGTATCTACAACAGCAACAACCGCACTTCTCTTTATCCCTGCCGAATTGATCCTGGCTCCGTAAATATCGGATCCCAACATGCTTACATTCCAGTCGGAACCATAAGTGTAATTATCGTAGCCCCCGGATGAGTAACTGTAATCGTTTGTCCCTGAATCTTTAAGGACCGTATCCGGTTCGATCATGGAGATATATCTGTCAGGCTCAACACTTACTATCGTCTTTTTTGATGACAGCTTCTTTAACGCAGCCTCAGTATCCTTCTCTGTTCCAAACTGCAGGATATAGGTATTACCATGTTTTACATAATTTACAGCCCCATAGGATTTGGGTGATATCTTTTTCCCGCCGGTCTCCACTATCAGTCTCTTCATCTGGTAAGGCCTGCTTACGGTTATACCTGATTCATCCTCTTCTATCTCGAAGCATGAATTCTCATCAAATTCCTCGGCATTGATCATATACCTGCCATTCTTCTTTACAGGTTTATTTTCAAACTTGTATTTTTCTCCGTCTATATCCGAAGTAGTCTTATTGATCTTGCATTTCCACGAGAACTCATCCGTAGATATGGTAAAACTTTTTCCGTTTCGTGTATACTCTATCCCTGCATCCCCGCAGAACGACTTCACGGAAATATACCATTCTCCGTCTATCAGACATGCTCCGTCATCCTCCGTATAGCTCAAAACGTCAAAGTAGTCATCCTCCCAGTATTCTGATATCATATCGGCTGTTTTTGTATAAAAATCAAAATCCTTCTCATATCCTTCTATACTGTCAGGAACATAGATATCCACGGCACCGACAGGTATAAATCCCGAATTTAGCATCAGTGCCGTTATGACCAGTGTGCAGATTATCTTTTTCCAAATATTCACAGGACCCCACCTCCTTTATAATTCGTCAGATTCCATATATACTTCCCCATCCAGAGTTTTCCATACAAACCGCTCATCCTCAAGTATCATATATCCGTGAGGAGTATTCTCCTTGGGTATCGACACCGAACCCGGATTCATATAGAATACATCTCCTATCCTTTCACATGCGGGAATGTGTGTGTGCCCGTGAAGGAGAATATCGCCTTTCTTCATAGGCGGCAGGTTCTCCTTGTTAAACACATGTCCGTGAGTAACAAATATCATCCTCTCCCCGCAAGGTATCAGGGCATACTCAGCCAGCACCGGAAACTTCAGCACCATCTGATCCACTTCCGCCTCACAATTTCCTCTTACGCAATATATCTCGTCCTTAAACTCATTTAACATCTCTATCACTGCCTTCGGAGCATATTCCTCGGGCAGATCGTTTCGCGGACCATGATACAGAATATCACCCAGAAGAACCATCCGGCAGGCATTCTCTCTTTTGTATGCCTCAAGCATCTTCCTGCAGTAAAATGCAGATCCGTGTATATCCGATGCAATCATAATTTTCATAGCTTTATATCTCCTATTTTGATGCGTTTTTCCCGCATCAGTTTCCTCTGTGTTCTCCCAGGATCTCCCAGAATGCCACTGCACTCGCCGCAGCTACATTCAGAGAATCCACATCATGGTACATCGGTATTTTTACCGTATATGTACATGCGGATATCACATCCTTCGGGAGCCCGTCACCCTCGGTTCCGAGTACTATGGCCAGTTTCTCCGCTTCTTTCAGTCTCCCGTCACTCACTGATACAGAGTTATCGGACAAAGCCATAGCTGCGGTCACAAACCCTTTTTTCCTTAAAAAATCTATCAGAGCGGTTCCTTCTGACTCCTCCGGAAGAGCCATAGTCCAGGGAACCTGAAAAACATTACCCATGCTGACCCTTGCAGAGCGGCGCGACAATGGGTTCACAGAACTGCTCGTAAGTATGACTCCGTCAACTCCCAGCGCGGCAGCCGATCTGATGATAGCCCCGGCGTTAGTCGGATTCATTATATCATAAAGGACTGCGACTTTTCTTTTTCCTTCAAGAAAATTGTCCATTCCCTCAAGAGGTTTCCTCCTGAGCACTGCCCACAGACCTCTCACCAGTGCATAGCCCGTAAGGTCCTTCACAGTATCATGGTCTGCTATATATACTTTTATCCCGTTATCACCGGGATATAAAGTTTCTATCATGTCTATCACCGGTCGGGCTTCTTTTTCCAGCCGCTGCTCTTCAACGAGAAGCGATATGGGCTCATATCCTGCCTCCAGCGCCCTCAGCACCACATTGGCACTTTCCGACACAAACACGCCTATCTCAGGTTCAAAATACCGGTACAACTGAACTTCATTAAGCTTAGTGTATACCTCCAGTTCCTGTTTCCCTATATCATCAATATGTATAAACTCCATTTATCTGCTGCCAACCGTAGCCTTTCCGTAACTGTCCTGTGATCACCATTTAAAGTAATCATATCTCCCATGAATCCTATAAGAAATAATACCACAAAAAAAATGAGAGGTCAAAGACTTTCTGTTTGACCTTTTCACTTTTTTGTTATATACTATAGACAATCGATATGAGCGCCACTCCGTCACCAGCGTATCGGCAGAGTGAAGAATTCTTATACCGGAAAAATCACAGTCCCAAAAGGGCAGAAAAGAGGAAAATATGAAGCTTGGTGTTATAGGAGCAGGAAATATGGCAAGTGCCATTATCGGCGGCATTGTGAAAAAGGGCCTGATAGAAGGCGAAGATATCATCTGTTCGTCCCCCGTCAAGGCAGAACGTGATAAAGCCCAGTTGGCATACGGGATCAGAGTTACAGAAAACAACAGAGAGACTGTCAGGGAATCCGACATTATCATATTTGCGGTAAAGCCCCAGGTCATCTCCCGTGTTGTTGAAGAAATAAAGCTTGACATCGATGACGAGAAACTCTTCATATCCATAGTTGCAGGCAAAAGCATTGAATGGTTCGAGACAGCAGCCGGCAAGAGCTTCAAGATCATCCGTACCATGCCCAACACCCCTGCCCTCGTAGGAGAAGGAATGACCGGCGTTTGTCCCAATACAAAAGTTGAGCAGGATGACCTCGAGAAAGCACTTGAGATTCTTTCTTCACTCGGAAAAGCAGCTGTTGTACCCGAATCCCTCATGGATGCTGTGGTAGCCGTATCGGGAAGTTCACCCGCATATGTTTTCCTTATGATAGAAGCTATGGCAGACGGTGCCGTAAGGCTCGGAATGCCCAGAGCCATGGCATACAAGTTCGCAGCACAGGCTGTTTACGGAAGTGCCAAGATGGTCCTTGAAACAGGCAAGCATCCCGCAGAGCTTAAAGACATGGTATGTTCTCCTGCCGGAACCACAATCGAAGCGGTACGCGTACTTGAAGACCTGGGATTCAGAAGCTCCCTGATAGAAGCCATGGATGCCTGCGCAGAAGTATCGAAAAAACTTTAATTTCCAGTCAAAGTCACCTCGAAAACGCCTTCAGCGTTTCCTCGGTAACAAAACGATGCTCCGCATCTCATTTCAGTCGGGGCTTGAACCCCGCCTGAAACGAAGATCTCCCCCCACCTTCGCTACGCTAAGAGGTGGGGGATATC
>JAEEGL017060836.1_pt1 | contig 17450 bp, 21 predicted proteins | sample 9134231 | NCBI WGS metagenome assembly JAEEGL01 (sample SAMN16246548, study PRJNA631951) | gut metagenome | biome: gut microbiome; feature: rumen; material: fiber-attached | host: Bos | place: Iran: Karaj | collected 2018-10 | reverse complement strand
GGAGCAAGGAGCATGGATTCGCGCCCGTCTCCGAAGAAGAGTTCGAGCAGACGCACATCCACTTCGCCCCCAACTTCGGGAAATGCCCTCAGCATCCGCTGAAGGAAGGCGGCGCAGTCGATACGGCATGAACGACTGCTGAAAAGTGAAATCAGCCCTAGGCGTAACTATCGCGCCTAGGGCTTTTTTGCGTCTACGGCCTGTGCGGAATTCCCTTTTCCCTTATATTCCGCGTATAATACATGGTTTTCAAATTTTTGTCAAGAAAGGAGCTATGTGTTATATGAACAACAATGTCAGAATAGCGAAGGAACTTGTGAAAATGGCGAAGGAGCTTGTCGCCATCAGCATGACGCGCAAGGACTTCAGGGAATACTCGAAGCAGTACGAGGACGCATTCGATGACGTTCCTGCGGAAAAATTGTTCGATATTTTCAAGAACAGGAAGCAGTTGCGCACATTCCTCAGACAGAAGAAAAGGGACTTCCCGCACTTGCAGGAGTTCCTTTCTAGGGACAGGCTGAGACAGTTGCTGAGCCACCAGATGATGTGTGTCGTGTCGGCGGGCAGGAACCAGCAGGAGATTGACAACCCCGCGCTGATTACGGACGAGCAGGTGAAGGAACGCTACAATGTGCTGAGGCATTTTCTTGAGACGCTGAATCTCCCGTACTACGAAGTGCTCGGCAATTACGGCAACAGTCAGGAGATAAGCTACATCGTCGATTTGACGAAGGACGGCAAGTATCTCAACGACAGCGGCAAGGTGAGTTCCAACCTCAAGAAGATTCGCGATTTCTGCCACGGCGCGATGAAGCAGGACTGCATTATCGAGGGTATCGGTAAAATGACAGTCTTCCAATATCCAGGCTACTACCTTCAGCAAGAACAGGACAAGCCTTCCAACAATCCGTATACGGAGAAGGATTTCGGCAGAAGCACGGTGTTCACGAACAGGCCGTCCCGTTACAGGAAGAACAACCCGTCGTCCGTTGGCGACAAGACTGAATCATTCAGTAATAACTACGACTGGGATACCTCTCACCCTGGGACAAAATACTAATTTATTTTCTAATTCGGAGAACATATCATGCGCGAGCATAACCTTGATTTCCAAGTCAGCAATGTGCTGACCAATCCAGCGGAGCAGTGGGACAGGATAAAGAAGGCGTCCCAAGGCAAGAACCGCATCGCCTTCAGGAAAATCGACGTGGACTGGAAGAAGTACAACATCAACGACTATCTCTTCACTCACGACACGGCCTGCTGTTCCGTCGCCACCGAGAAGAACGGCTACTGGATTACGCCCCCTTGCTGGGAGCTTGTCAACGCCAACGGCAACGCATGGACTACGCCTGTGCTTCTGGCCTCGTTCAAGACGTTCGTGGGCGGCGATAACTTCCTTGAGCACATGCAGTACCCGACGCTTTCCAAGGGCAAGATTCTGGACGCCATCGCACGCCCAGTCGTACACCATTCCGAAAAGTATGGCGATGCGAACATTTACGTCATCGACTGCCTTGTGGCGACCAGCAGAAAGCACGAGGCTCTTGTGGACAGGATTGAATCTGGGAAGCTGACGACGCTCAGTATGGGCACGGTCTGCAACTACACCCAGTGCTCCATCTGCGGCAAGGTCATTGGCGACAGCGACCGCAACTGCGAGCATCTCGACAACCACATAGGCCAGATGGTCACGTGTCAGGATGGCGAGCAGAGAATCTGCGCCGAGCTTTGCGGAGCGTGCGACGAGAACGGCAACTACATCGAAGGCTCCAACAACTTTATCGAGCTTTCGTGGGTCGAACATCCCGCCTTCAAAGGCGCGGTCATCAACTCCTTTGTCGAGACCGACGAAATCAGGGCTTCGAGGGAGACCGAGAAGGATGAATTGGCTAAACTGTTCGATGGCAACCTTTTCGACAGATTGAAAGTCGCCGACAGGGACTCGAAGATTGCCTTGAAAATCACAAGGGAAATCGGAAAGGTCGAGAGGATTGCGAAAAAAATCGTCGATGAAATTTGATTTTCCAGATTCCGTATCATATTAAGAAAGAATAAAGCTTCTTGAAATGTGCGAGATTCCAAGAGGTTTTCCAATGGCCTTCATTGATTCGGGGGTGCTCGCACCGCCGCCGTCTCTTTGAAGGCTTTTTTCTTTCAGGGGTACGGGTGGTATGGAAATTCAATTCAACATCGGTTTGGGCGTCACGCTGGAAACGGTCATTGACAATGTTCTCGCGGACATGGGCGAGGGTATGAAGTACCAGTGCTTCTACTGCTACGGCACGCTGAAAGGAGGGCATGGGCTTGGGAAAATTTACAAGTGGTTCAAGAAGTGTCTGACGGCACGCGGCATAAAGGCTGTTTCGGTTATGAAGAACGACAGCGAGGGCTTTTGCCGCATCGGGGACTGTAAGATAGATTTCAGGCATGATGACAACGTTAGGAACCGCGTGCTCAAAAAGTACGATTCCGTGCATTGGGGTAATATTCCGAACGACTTCAAGGCTCTGATGGGCAACAATCTCCGCTGGCACATATACACCAATTCGGAAGGCGTTCCACGCGAAAAAACAATGAAAAGGGATTTCCACCATTTTTTCAAGAATTTGACCGTGTATCGGTTCGTTTACCATGAGTCCAAGATGAAAAAGGGACAGATTGAAGGCGACATTGAAGTGTGCAGGAACTGCCAATACTGCGGTCAGAGGTTTGTTCGTTTCTACGAGACTTCGAACCAGTACGTGCTTGACCCGCTAGACGGTCATTACCAGAAGCTCAAAAGATACAATGACACACGCGAAAATGTCGCCAAGGCGTACAAGATATTCCACGATGAGCCGAAATTGCCGAATGCGCTCTACGACTTTTTCGGCGACAGGACGGTGGAGTGCGGCGAGAGGCAGTGGTCTGGGGAGAGCGGCAAGGACTTGAAGGAAGTCGTGTATGTCAACGAGTCCCTGTGCCCGTACAAGACGGAGCATTTGCTGATAGCCTACAACAAGGATGCCGAATGATGCACAAGGATGTTTAGAGGGGAGAACGGGGAAAATGTATTGGTTGTCAACAAGTCGCGATGCCCGTACTATACGGAGCATTTCGTAGGGTTGCTGTAAAAGAAAGGAAATAGTAAGATGGGTTGCTATCTTGAAACTGATTTTGTGACGCGCCTCCCAATATTCAGGGGAGATGAAGTGCTGGCTTTGTTCGGCTACAATGCCGATGTGTCGGACAAATATTACAACGAGTGTATGCACCCGTTCCACGGGAGGTTCGACCCGAAGATGGACTGCATTCATCGCATCAGGTGTTTTTTCGGGACATACAACGAGTACGGGTGGATTGAGGAGTCCAACGACCACGCTTACGAACTGATGGAGAAGGGGTATCCCCTGATGGTTCGCAAGGAAACGTATTTGTACTTGCTTGACGAGTACAGGAACACGCCCGTGGACGAGTGGAACTTCCTAATGAATTCAAGGGAGCGCATGAATGCCAACAAGACGGAGCAGGCGTTGGGACTGGTCGATGGCGATGTTTCCATAAAGGACTTGCTTGAAAAGCACAAGTTCGACGGGTTGATGTGGGGCTTGAAGCAGATGAGATACGACCTTGACGAGGATTACGACAACGGGAAAAGGTTGGAGAACGACTACAAAACCTATGCGAAGTCGAGGGAGTTGTTCGACGATGAGAAAAGCGCGTTCAAGTTCGTCGAGGAGAAGACGCACAAATTGTTGAGCGAGGAATGCAACGGGTTGCTTCTCAAATACGCGAGCGATTACAGCGAAATCATCAAGCCGATAGTCTGGTTCTGCATGGAGAACCGTATCATACCAGAAGCGGCGAGGCATTGCGGTGGCGAGCAATATTCGAATTGCCAGTCAACCGAGCGTCTTGGGAAGTTCATCGGGGAGCAGGCTAAAAAGTTTTTTGATGCCGAATGATGCGGAAAGCGTCTCATATTTCATTTATTCTTCTCCATATATGAAGCCTATTTCAGCAGTGTTCAGCAAGGGAAACGAGAATGGATGACAGGAAGATAGACAGGATAGCGAGAAAGGTAATGGCGGAAGAAGCGGATGAAGCTGGTGGGTACGACCCTGCGTTCAACACCGTGTTCACCACGGTCAAGCGCAAGTACGGCGAGTACGACGCGCTGTACGAGATTGTCGCGAATAAGTACGAGCCAGTGAAGTGCAAGTACGATTTCTCGTCTATGGAGAGGTCTATGGTCGACCAGCCCCGCGTCCTTGCGGTGTATGCTACGGTCACGAAAGGCAATGATGTCGTCTTGAAGAAGTTTATTGGATGGATACAGTATGTTCCGAACGAGGCCGAGAACGAACGCCAGCTTGCCAGCATCGTGGTGAAAAGGCTCAAGGACGAAGCTGTGAGGAAGTACCTTGATTCAAAGAACGGGCTTGTGAAGCCAGAGGCCGTCATAGCCAACCTGAAGATTGGCAACTGCTATTACCAGAAGGCCAGCCAGAAGTATGGAAGGGTCGAGACGGAGGGCAAGAAGTATTATCTGAGGGATTTTGACTGGGTGGTTGGCTCGATTGGCGAGTTCATCAAGGACAACTGCATAACGGACTTGACGAGCCTCAAGGCTGAGGTCGAGCACAATGTCGGCAAGTTCGACGACGAGGATGATGACGGCAACCAAATCTCGGACTCTTGGACGTTCGGGACTTACGGCGACAACGTGAAAATCATCTACACGGACAAGGCGACAGGCAAGAAGACTTGGTGGACATGGAGATAATCCTTGCGGTTCAAATGCTTGCGTAGGATTTTAGGATATATGGTATAATACGGTGCGGCCTTTTCCAAAGGCAAGTCGAATGAGTAGGAGTACCATGTCTTATCTGTTAAAAAACAAGGAGGAAAAGCATGGAAACCCCTATGATAATCGACAAGAACATGAAAGTCGTCCTCGGCAACTGCATCAGAGTCTCCAATGTCGAGAAGAAGCACAGGCTTGAAGCGAACGTGTATGTCTGCATACAGGTCGAGAGCGAGGACGGGAAGGAAGAGTACCCTATACTGCTGACGCAGGGCGAGTACGACAACATTATGAAGACGGATACGGTTGACATGAAGGGCATGATTTCTGGCAGAATCTACACCAAGTTCATGCTGTTCAAGAACTTCTATATCATCAGGCTGAGGGGCTACGATGATTCGGAATTCGTCGCGGTGTTCGATATCGCCGCGTGGAAGAAGTATTTCGAGCGTGCCCTGAAGCACCCGAACTCCTGCACGAAGAAGGGAATCATCACGGACATTCTGGATTAAGGGGAATGGATATGGGGAAGAAGGAAAGCATAGAGGACAGGATTGCGAAGAAGATTGCGTCTGGCGAGCGTACCGCGAAGTCTTTCAGGTCGTATTTCGACAGGTGGACTGAGGAAATCGGGGGCGACTACAGGTTCGGCGCGAAGGCTGATGACTATGCCGTGTTCAACTTCCCCGTTTTGGAGAATGATGGGAATAGCTCCCTGTATCAGGAGCATTACGAGCAGTTCAAGACGAAGCTCTCCACGATGATTTCCAGCTACACGGCGTTACTGGATGGAATCAAGCGCGTCGAGACGGCGATAAACGAGGCGAAGTACGCTGGGTTCAACGGGGACTGGAGCGTGGCTGGATACGGCGACGGGAAGTTCTGGATTTGCATTGTCCCGACAGAGGCGGCTTACAACCTCGCCTGCGATGAATACGACAAGGCTATGAAGGCCAGCACGATTGGCAATATCGATGATGAGAACGAGGCCGATGCGAACGCCACGGACGCCGCCACCAAGAAAGCCAAGGCCGCATACGATGCGGATGTGAAGAAGATTCTCGCGGCGGCGAAAGCACCATCCCAGAAGCCTGCGCCTGCGCAGAAGCCCTCCGCGAAGCCAGAGGGCAAGCCAGCCGAGAAATGACGCTGGTTAAAACAGCCGAAAAGGTTCGGGCTGTTAATGATTGTTTTCCCGCAAGGGATTTGATTTTGGTTTGAAAAGGATTTGACGTTCTACAATAGGAGTATAATCAATGAAAAAGAGTATCATCGGCGTTGTCCGAATCCCCGTCGCCAAGTTGCTGTCCGTGTCTTCGGAATGGAGGAAGCTATTCGGGTTCCCAGAGCCTACCAGCGACGACTGGCGCAAAATCATTTCTCTCAGGGGTTCGGTCTCCCTCGCGTGCATCCACGGAAACGGTCGTTCCCTCGGAAGGAATTCTTTTCAGGAGGAAATGGCCTACGGTCAGACGGATTTGGTGTCCAGCACGACGCATTGTCTGAAGCTGGCGAAGGCACTTTCGTTCTACGACTATCTCGACCAGCGCATGCTGGGTGAAATGAAAGCCTACGCCAAGCAGGGCGTCACCCATCTTCTCGCCGATTTCAGTTTCGAGCAGGAGATGGAGGAGCCTGCGGTGTACTGGATTTGCCGTCAGCTTGCGGAATCGTTCAGGGACTACTGCAAGGGCGAATTCACAATCGGAATCAGGACGGAAGAGGACAATTGGTCTGTAGACCTTGCCTGCCGTTTCGGGTATGATTTCATTTGCTCCGTCGAATCTGGGTGCTATTCCGACGTTATATTCGCGAGGAACAGGATGACGGACGGAACTGGCAAGAAGAAGCCTGTCGTCTTCTCCTATATCTACAGTTACAACTACTACGGGGACGACGGCGATAGAAAAGGATACAGCGACGCGGATATTGCGCGTTTCTCTCCAGAGGGGTGCATTCTCTGCGTCGAGGACGAGGACAAGATGGATGAACTCGGTCGTATTTTTCACAAGTTCTCGGAGAAGCACGGGCTGTCCATCCCGCTTGTGACGAACTACAATGAGGAAATCAAGCGCGGCGAACTGACCTATGAAATGAAGGAATGGGGCGCGAGGGACGGAATCATGGTCGACCCTCGCAAGAACAAGTGGAGGTACGGGACACTGGACGAGGACGAGCTTGGAGCCGTCGTCGGGAAAATTTCAAAATTCAAGTAGGAATGACTTGACAAAAGTAAAAAAAGGTTCAAATTATAGTGTTGCCAAAGGAGTGTGACCTCGTGCATCAATTTAAACATGTCTAAAGAGGTTACAAGAATGCAGAAAAAGAAAGTGAACAGCAACAATGAGAAGTCTACCGTAATGAAAATCAAGGATGAATTCGACTGGGGGCGAATTCTCTACAACGCATGCTTCGTATTCAACAAGGGGCTTTCCGACCATCTTGTGAAGTATGCGGAAAAGTACGACGAGGGCGGAACCGTCGTGGATGACATCAATCAGGAGACCGAGAACCTGATTGGGAAAAGGGACACGCTTATTCGCGAAAGAGACCAACTGCACGAGAATGTCAGGCAGGCGTCCGCGAAGAAGGTGAGCGCGTTCAGGAAGTACGCCAAGGCCATGCCAGTCGGGCAGGTTGTCTCCGACTGGAGGAAAGGCATGCTCGCTGGCGAGAAGCACAGCGCGAGGATTGAGAAATACTGCGAAATGCTCAGGCAGAGGTACGACCTCGGCAAGGATTACAAAATCACCGTGACCGAGGAAAAGGAGGCTGTCGGCGCGGAGCGCGAGCACATTGACTCCAACCATTTCGCCACTAGGTCTATCAACCAGCGCATCAAGGACATCGCGAAGATGGTCGATTTGCACAAGGTCGGCCTCGGTCACAAGATGGCTGACGATGTGCCTGCATTGCAGGAGCTTCTGCTTTCCGACGAACAGACCGAAAGGCTCATGGCTGTCTGTCTGAACATTCTGAACACCTATTCTGAAAAGGAATTCAGTACGATGATGGAAGTCATTGACAGGGAGCATATCGCGGAGAGGATTTACGATTTCTTCTCCAATTTCAAGCACAACTATGACTTCATTTCTGGATGCTACCAGATTGACGAGGAGACTGGCCTGCTGAAGCTGAAGCCGCTGGATGTCCTTGCGAACAAGCTGTACAACGGGTATTATTTCACCATCCGTGGCTATGTCCAGCGTTCATACGCGGGCGTCCGCTTCGAGAAGTACAATGTTGAAAGCGTCGATGCCAACTGGGACAAGGAGACCGACAACGGCAACCACGGAATCGACAGAAAATTGTCCAATGAAAGCGAGCGCGAGCAGGGAGGCTCCGTTTCCAGCCGCGTCGCGTCGCCTCTCGACGAGGGCATGCTCGACATCTGGAGGGACTGCAACCATTTCCTCTGGGACAACATTGACGGAATGTCCAGCGAAATCACCGAGGAACTCGCCGAAAGATTCTCCCGCAACCCATATTACAACAGGGAGGACATGGGCGAGAGGATGCCGATTATCATGTCGTTCATAATCGACGACATCAACACCGAGCTTGAGGCTGGCAACGTGATTGGGAGCAAACTCAAGCACATTATCCTCGACTCGATGGGCGGCGCGGAGACCAACGAGGAATGGCGGCAGAACGTGGTCATTATCTCCCGCATCATGACGAAGTACATCAAGGCTTTCTTCTCCAAGGAGAAATGCCGTCAGGCCAAGGAAGAAGAGGCATGGGAGCGTGTCGGGGATGAATGAGGACGAAAAGGAGCTAGTGCTGATGCTGAACGATGTGTACGAGAAGTACGTGTCGCTCCCAGTACAGCACCATAGCGACAGGGATGAGTTCATCAACGCCCTGCATGTCCTTCAGCATTTGGTCATGATACGGAGCGTGCGGCGCACGCATCCCGACCTGTTCCCGCTCAATCTTCAGGCGACGGCCTCGCTTGACAGCCTCGAAGACGTGCGGCCTGTCGAGAAGGCCATCGCCGAGACCATTGAGAACGCCCTGCGCGGGCAAGGGGGCGGCGATGCTTGACGGAAGCGAAATCAGCGACCTGTTCGGGAAGCGCACGGAGCTTGACGAGCAGTCGATACGCGACAGGATACTGGAGATTGAAAGCAGGGTGACGTGGCTTTCCAGCGAACTGAGAGACCCCGCGAACGGCTCCTATGAAACGTGCAGGTACTCCAAGGAGATTCTGGAGTCGTTCGAGGATGAGAAGAACCTTTTGAACCTGACGATAAACATGCTCTACCGCAGGAAAGAAGCGATTGAAAAGGAAAAGTAGATGGAAGACAAGATAATCATTCACAAAAGCCCGTCCGCAGATTCGCGCTCGGCAGACCACGAGATAACGAAGGAGGAGCTTGAGGAATCCACCGTCATGCACGCCAGCGATGTCGCCAAGGCGTTGCGGTGGTTTGCCGACAAGCTCGAACAGGCGGGCGAGAAGCACGACTGGACGAAGCTCGAATACATCGACGAGTTCTACGAGCAGTTCCACAGGTCTCAGATGACTGGCGACTGGGGGACGGGCTGGTATGACAACATACACATACTGAAGGAAAGGCATCACCTGAACGAGCACTGCCCAGAGGACGTCGACCTGATTGACGTGCTGGAGCAGTTGTCGGATGGTATAATGGCTGGCATGGCGCGGTCTGGCAACTACGTGAAACGCCCGATAAACAAGGACATTCTCGTTCGGGCATACGACAACACGATTACGAAGTTGCTGAACGCGATTGAAGTCAGGGAATGATAATATTTGGTACTTAAAGGAAAAGGATAACAGACATGGATGACGACGGGCAATTTGGAATCAGGTTCGGGGATGATTCAGGGGCGGAGCACGAGGTTGACCTGAAGACGCTCGCGAAGCTGTTCAAGTTCGTGAAGACGAGTCCGAGCAACGCCACGTACCAGCAGTGCTTCGACATGGAGATGGAGAGCGTCGTGGACACCATCTGCGAGATATTCGGCGAGCATTCGGACGAGGGCGAATCCGCCAGCATGGCCTTGTCCATGATGTTCAACGCGCTTTGCTCCACGGATGAGATTGTCGCGTCGCTTGCCAGCGGCAATGTCGATGGGTTGCTGAAAATCGAGTTGCTCAAGAAAATAATCGAGAAAGTGCATGAGCGCGAATCGCCGTGCGGCGAAGACGACGATGATGACGATGACGGATTCGAATTCGATGAGGATGAAGACGACGACGATGAGGAATGAGGGGAAATGAGCGGGGATTGTGACTGCGACAGGGATGCTGTAAAAGTATGATAGAAGATTCGCATAGTTTCAGAGACATCTGGAAAGACAGAAAGAAGCCAGAGAATCCTTGCAAGATATGCGGGGGGATTCCAGAAATCGTCAATGGCTATGACGAGATGGATAAGTGGTGGTACATTAAGTGCAAGTGCGGATTCTACATCGACTTGGACATGTATCCTTATGGAGTCGACCCTTGCGAAGTATGGGAACGGCTGAACGGCGACGAAATCCAGCCGTATAGAAAGCCGAAGTATGTCGGCGAGATGGCGCGTTGCATCAACTGCTCTTTGAATACCAGATGCGTCGAAGCACGGAACATGAGCGAGCACGAACAGTCAGAGCATGTTTGTTCCGAATACCAAAACGCGAAGAAGAAGTCATGAGCGACGAAAAGAGAGAGGATTTCCGCGACATCTGGAAGAAGTTCCACAAGCGCGAATGCAAATGCAGAGTGTGCGGCGGGATTCCAGAATTCGTCGTCTGTCATGGGGAATACGACAGTTGGAGCTACATCGAATGCAAATGCGGCATCAAGATAAAGTCCGCTTGGCATACGTATCAGGAAGCATGCGACTTGTGGGAGAAAATCAATAGCCAGTCGTATAAGCCGAAGTACGAGTTGCATTACATAGGGAAGCCAGATGCCTGTTATACGTGCATGATGAAGGAGACTTGCATGGAAGGTTCTAAAATGAGTGATTCCGACAAACTTTCGCATAGATGCGGGGATTATGTAAAAGAAATAGAAAGGGAGTGCTGAGTCGCTGGCATTATGGCGAAATCGAAAGGCTGAGACAGTATAATATCATCATTCGGGTGTGTTTTCATGAAAGCTGGAACCTAAAATGATGAGCAAAGAGAAATTCGCCAAACTTGTCGCGAGAATCGCGGAAGACAATACCATAGCAACGAGGGACAACGTCAGATACGAGAGATGGTCTGGCGAGATAAACTACAACGGGACGAGAGCCGTGGTGAAATGCGCCACGTTCGCCCTTGTCAACGGCGTCATCGAATGGGAGGAGGGCACTTGGCTGTCTGGTGTCTGGAACGGCGGCGTATGGCATTCTGGAATCTGGGAGGATGGAACTTGGAACAAGGGCGTCTGGAAGTACGGAATCTGGAAGAAGGGGACGTGGAAGAAAGGCACTTGGGAGCTTGGAAGCTGGTATGATGGCACTTGGGAGAACGGGGTGTGGCAGTACGGCTTTTGGAACGACGGCAAGTGGCTCTACGGCGACTGGCAGTCTGGGGCGTGGAACGGAGGCACTTGGAACGGCGGAGTCCACCGCAACGGCGAATGGTACGGAGGCCGCTTCGGCTGGGACAAGAAGAACGTCAAGCAGTCAAGATGGGAGAACGGAATCTGGTTCGATGGAATCTGGTCTGATGGCGAATGGGTCACTGGCCTCGACGAGGAAAGGCGCGTGAGAAACAACGCCCCGTCAAACTGGGCTGGCGGCGAAGGCGATGGGAAAAATGGTTGAATTAAGCTGAAGGAAGCGCATGGACAAGTACGTATTGAAGTTTTACAAGGGCGATGATGAATTCGATTTTGACTTTACCGTTCTGCTGACCACATTGAGAATGCGCGTCGGGAGCACGAAGAACGCCGCCATTGACGAATGCGCGAGAATCGAAATGAAGAAGCTGGTTGACAAGGCGACCGCCGTTATCAGCGAAGATGCCGCGTCCCTCTGCGATTTCATGTCGCAAATCAACGCCTATACCCGTGGCATCGCGAAGAACATCCACGAGAACCGCATAGCGGACGAAATTGAAAAGGTCGAGGACTACTGCATGAAGGGGCTTATGCTCACTTCGTTTTTCGACTGCGTGACGAAAGAGAACGGTTATCTTATGGACGATTTGAAAAAAGACTGCAGATAAGGCCGAGACGGTCTGGATTGACAGGAGCCAGCGGGCGAATTTTCGCCCGCTGGCTTTTTTTGTGCTCCGAATCCTTTTCCAAAGCCATATTATCCATGTTGGAAAAGGATTCCAATGAAAGGGACGTATTCCATTAATGAAAGAGAAGGTTGCTTCCATTCAGGAATGCCCTTGAATTTTTTCGAAATATTTTCTCGAAATCTTTTTTCGAAGCCATATTATCCTGTCGGTTTGAAATGCCTGATTTAATTCAGGCACGTAATCTGCCGAATCTGGCATTGTCAGTTTGTGCTGGAGTCGGGAGTCAGACAGACACCAAGGGGTTTTGAAAATCGTTAAGGAAAACGAAGGAATTTTCCTGAAAACGTAATCCGTTGCCATATTATTCGTGTTGAATGAAAAACTGAATTGCTTCGCGCAAAGGTAGCGCACGGCATTACATAAACCGAGCCGATGGTTCCTTAATGGAGTTGGAATCTGGGATGCTCAAAGAAACAAGAACAAATCAAACAAGAGGAAAAGAAAATGGGAATGAACTCTCTCTCCAGACACGGCATGGAAGCACTCAAGAAAGCCGCCGCTCTCAACCCGACCACCACATCCAGCTTCGCGAACGAGAATATTTGGTTCGACTGGGGCGGAAAAGAGGAACACGTCATCCGTATTGTCGATGACTTCGTCTCCGTCCGCTCGCACTGGATTGGCGAATCCAAGTTCGGCAACGACGTTCCGCTTCTGAAGGCTTCCGCATTCAAGGGCGACAACAAGATTCCGATGACTGTCGCCTGCGGCAATTGGGATGTTGTCACGGAAACTGAAGACCCCGATGGCGATGCCTGCCCTGTCTGCCGCCTCGGTCGCAACGCCGACCTCATGCTGAAGAAGTACGGCAAGGAGCTTGAGGAATCCGACAAGGAAATCTTCAAGGCCATCCGCAGGAAATGCGCCGTCAAGTGCCAGTACCTGTTCAAGGTCATTGACCGCGACAACCCGTACCTCGACGAAGAGAAGACCAAGAAGGGCTACAAGATTCTCCGCGCCCCTGAAAAGCTTCTCAAAGCTATTCTCGACCTGTCCGACAAAATGAAGGGCATCGGCATTTCGTCTCCTGACGAGGGTATTGACATCATTATCAAGAAGTCCGTGTCCGAGAAGACGAAGACCGACGTGACGTACAGCGCGTTGCCCGTCATGGATGGCGTCTCCGCCAAGCAGACTCCTCTGACCGATGAGGAACTCGCCTACCGCGACATTGACCTGAAGAAATTCGCTGGCAAGCCAGTGGACAAAGCCCGTTTCGAGGAAGAACTTCTCGAAGAAAACAACGTCAAGACCGTGTACAAGGGCGATGACGATGTTACTTCTTCCGAGGGCAACGGCGACGAAGCCCCGTTTTAATCTCCACGGTTAATTGTTCATTCGTGCCCCGCAGAGGCCATGCGGCCTCTGCGGGGCGGCTCAGAGATTTTTTAAAGGAGTAACATCGGAATGGCGAAGAAATTGGAAGAACTTATGAAGGGCGGCAAGAAGAAAGAGTCCGCTCCAGTCAACGAGAAAATGGCGAAAATCGCGGCGGCGTGCGCATCGTTGCAGGCGAAATTCGGAAAGGAAAGCGTCAACTTCCTCGGCAATAAAAAGGCCGAGCCGTTGCCCCGCTTCTCCACTGGCGGCGTAGCCATCGACAAGATTCTCGGCGGCGGCTATCCAGAAGGCCGTATCATCGAGATTTTCGGCCCTGCGTCGTCTGGTAAGACGACCATTTGCTACCACGCAATCGCGGAGTGCCAGAAGAAGTACCCGAACGACTGGTGCGGGTTCGTTGACTCCGAGCAGTCGTTCGACCCGCTGTACGCGGAGGCCATCGGCGTGAACGTCGGCGAGCTTGTCACGGCACAGCCAGACACGGGTACGGACGCTTTCGGCATGGTTCAGGGCATGATTGAGGCGGGCGCGAAGCTGATTGTAATCGACTCCGTCGCCGCCATGATGCCAAAGGAAGAAGCCGAGGAGGAAGACTACGGGCACAACTCAATCGGTGCGCAAGCCCGAATGATGTCAAAGGGTCTCCGTAAGCTTACCGCAATCGCGGGTAAGCACAAGTGTACGCTCATTTTTACCAATCAAATCCGTAACAAGATTGGCGTGATGTACGGGAACCCCGAAGTGACCACGGGCGGTAAGGCGTTGGAATACTACGCTTCCGTCAGGTTGCGCGTCTCGCAGTGCGGCAAGGTGGAAGACACGGTTGACGGCGAAAAGGTCATCAAGGCCATCCAGACGCGCATTACGTCCGCCAAGAACAAGACGTTCGCCCCGTTCAAGACGTGTGAAATCGTCGTCGAATTCGGCAAGGGAATTGACAACGATGCAGGCATCCTCGAACTCGCGTTCCAGTACGGAATCATCGTCAAGGGAGGCGGAGGCAACTACACGCTCAACGGCGAGAAAATCAGGGGCTTGCCCGCGCTAAAAGCTTATCTCGAACAGAACCCAGAGCTTTACGAGGACATCAAGAAAAAGACCCGCGAGGCTATGGAGAACGACAAGCAGGAAGACGCGATTGAGGAAATCGACGCCGACAAGATGACGGACGAGGAAATCGCCGAGGCCACCTTGAAGGAAGACAATTCCGACACGGACACCGACACTGGCGAAGTATAATCAGAAGTACGAAACCTGAAGGCAGGACACCGAAAGGCTCCTGCCTTTTTCTTTGCAAGGGTGCGAAGCAATGACATGGGGAGATAAAAGAAGAATCCTGCCGTGGAAGCTCGGCAAAAGAGTGTACATGGCGAAGAACAGGCGAATCGGGAAGGAAATGACAATCTATGTCGATGTCATTCTTGGCTTCGATTGCTATTACTTAATGACTTTGGATGACCAAAAGGGCCGAGGATGGACGCTGACGAACAGGAAGCTCAAATCCCTTGTCGAGGTCGCGACCATGTGCCTCGGCTTCCTTGACGACGCGGAAGGCGCGAACGCCCTGTGGGAATGGTACGATGCCTATGTCAAGAAGCACAAGTGGGTCGGGTTGTACGAGGAGGTGGCTGACTGGCTCGTCATGATGGAATTTTTAAAAGAAAAAGCGCGGGAGATTTTCAAATGAAGGAAAACGATGATTTTCAGAAGAAGGCGTTCGAGCTTTGGATGGCTGTGACCATGTTCATGTCGACCTACGCCAAGGAGAGCAACGGGATTGTGAAGAACGTGTCCGCCATGCTCCCGCACGCAAGCGACCTCCAGAATTTCTTGTCTGCGTACCAGAGCGCGGAGTCCAATGACCTGATACGGAAGTTGCTCGTCAAAATCAGGGCGAGGGTGAAGCTCATGCAGGACAGCCTGAACGAGTCCATCCGCCTCTGCGGCGACGACCAGAAACTGCTGGACAAGTATTCCGAGAACCAGAATTACATCGAGCGCAAGCTCAACGAGATATACGCCATGATTCCTAAGGAGCCTCGCAAGGTCGCGGAGCCAGTCCAGATGACGCTTGACTTCGAAGCAAGCTCGTCTTCCTCCAGCGCGTTCCCGACGAAGCAGGACGACGACACGGCGGGCAAGTCGGAGAAGTTCCTGAAAAGGCTGAACGAACTCAGGACTTCCGTGAGCGGGTTCCTGTCGTCCTATCCAGAATCGGACAAGTTGAACAGCGTCATAAGCTATATCGCCGACATGGAGGAGTCCATCAAGGTCGTGGACAGCCTGTGGCGCAGGTATGTCAGGGAGCCTTACAACGCCCTGTTGCTGGAAGGAATCAACGATTCCGTGAGGCGTCATTTGAAGGCGTTGCGTAGCCAGTGCGAAATGTCCGTGCTGGTCAGGGACTCTTGCAAATGCTCCGACAAGTACATCCAGAACCATGAGTACGTCATGAAGAAGCTGAACGACCTGACGAGGGCTTTTCCAGACGGCTTGAGGAAGGAAAGATGACGCTAGACGGCTGAATCTGGAAGAATTTTCTTGACAAATCGAATCCGTGGTGTATATTATTAACATTGCGGATTTTTATTTTGTCCTTTAACAAAGGAGTTTTTCATGCAAAAATCATACGTCTGCGCCTATTGCGGCGAGGAATTCGAGAACAAGAGGAAGGCCGACAAGCATGTGAATATCGAGTCCATTATTCGGAATGCACATCCAATCTACCTGCTTGACGTTAGTTGTTGCGCCCCGTTCATGAGGGAATATGATTTTGATACATGGTCGTGGGCGAACTTTGAATTTTCAAGAGAGAAGACGGCTTTGGACAAGGACGGCAAGCAAGTGTATGTCCTTGAGTCCCATCGTGTCTTTCAAAAGGAAATCGGCAAATGGTACTACTGTTTTGACAAGGACGAAGACGATGAGGATGGAAGCGAGAGCGACTTGAAACCCATTGCTTTTGACAGCGGGACGTTTGAACGGATTTTCAAAAAAGCCGAATCCTTCCACTTGAAGCTGTTTTTCCAAGATTTTAGCACTTTGCGCAACGGTCTTGAGGAACTGAAGGCATTCAGGCCGACAGGTGAATTCTGCGACAGTTTCGTGGAATACGTCCAAAAGACGATTGATGTCGATTTGAGAAAACAGGCGAAAGAATACGGGAAGCAGATAAAATCCGCTTTCAAGGATTTCGACTGGAGGAAGCACACCGACTTTTTCAGGCTTGAGAAAAAGAAGAAAGACTACGGTCTGCAGGATGCGGCGAGCTACAAGTTCGGCATTACGACTTCTCCAAATCCGACGAGCAGAAGCAACATGTGGTGTCTTGAAATCCCTTATCTGCGTTACTGCTTCGGAAGGCAAAAAGACGATGCACACTATGGCGACATGACGCTGGAGCAAATCTCCTTGTCTCAAGTAAAGGACGATTGCTGGAAGGTGGATGGATTTGACTATACATACAAGGGGTGTAAGAAGCTGGAGGATTTCTGCGGCAAAGTGTTTGTCGAACCCAAATCATTCTGCTATGTGCCGTTTGACAAGTCCTATGTGGACAGCAAGGATTTCGATTGGCTGAATAATGATGTGCATATTTACTTCGAGGAAAAATCTGATTTGGATTCGGCGATTGACAAGATGCTCGGCAATCTGGACAAGGTCATTGAAGCCTGCTTTGACAAGAAGCTGAAATTGTACATGGATGTCGCAAGAGGCAATGTGCGAAAGTATCGTGACAATTTCCATGCTCTTGCCGACAGACTGATTCTGCATGGCGAGGAAATCGTCGGAATGCTCGGCAATCCAGAAAATTACGCAAGATGGATGAAAGAACTCGGTGATGATTGTTTCATGCTGAGGTTTTCCTTGGATGCCAAGGATACCGACGAGTACGAGATTCAGGTCTTCTACATGGACAGCATCAGCAAAATCGTCGATTGGCTTGAAGAACTTAAGGAAAATCTGTCGGACGAGGGCAAGGGGACGCTGTTGGAGAAATTCGAAAAGAAGGTTAATAAAATCTCCGTGACCACGGACAAGTGCGTACAGCCAGACAGGTTCC
>JAEEGL014834430.1_pt1 | contig 17450 bp, 13 predicted proteins | sample 9134231 | NCBI WGS metagenome assembly JAEEGL01 (sample SAMN16246548, study PRJNA631951) | gut metagenome | biome: gut microbiome; feature: rumen; material: fiber-attached | host: Bos | place: Iran: Karaj | collected 2018-10 | reverse complement strand
TTCTTAATTCTTAATTCATAATTTATAATTTTTGGAGAAAAACTTGTGTAATTCAAAAGATTTATGTAATTTTGCAGCCCGTTAGCCCCCTAAGTTAGGGGGGAGGGGGTCTGAACAGACAACTTTTTAACGCAAACAACAATAATAAATAATAACAATAACGGGCGGTCGTTCAGACCCCCACCCCCCTAACTTAGGGGGGCAAAAAAAGAGAAATAGAACAATGAAAAGAACATTTCAGCCGCACAATCGTCGCCGCGTAAACAAGCATGGTTTCCGCGAGCGCATGGCCACCAAGAATGGCCGCCGCGTCCTGGCTTCCCGCCGTGCAAAGGGCCGCAAGAAGTTGACCGTATCTGACGAAAACCACGGAAAGTAAGCCGTTCGTTGGCAACCAACCAATTAGCGGGATGAGGCTTATGGCTTCATCCTGCTTATTTTTTTGCAAAAAAAGTATGGCATGTCAGATATTTTTCGTAACTTTGCATCTTTGAAGAAATATTTATCATGAGCACAAAGGTTTTTTTCAAGAAATTGGTGTCACCAATGGTGTGGGGCAACCTGCTTGCCATGCTATTGGTCATTGTGGCATTGTGTTTTGGATTGAAGTGGTGGCTAAACTATTATACGCATCATGGTGAGGGCGTAGACGTGCCCGATCTTCACGGTGTGCACTATCGTGAAGCCATCGCCAGGCTCGACTCGGTCGGATTGTTATTGGTGGTCAACGACTCCTCGTATATTGAGGGCATGGCAGCCGGTGCCATCGTGTCGCAGACGCCTGCTGTAGGCATGAAGGTGAAGGATGGGCGCATTATCTATGTCACCATCAATTCGCTGACGATGCCCTGCGAGCGTATTCCCGACCTGATAGACAACTGCAGTTTCCGTGAGGCGCAGGCCAGGCTGAAGTCACTTGGATTCGAGTTGCTGTCGCCCAAGGTCATTGAGGGCGAGAAGGACTGGGTCTATGGCATTCAGTGCAGGGGGCGCAACCTGGTGGCTGGCGAAGGCGTGCCACGCGGCTCGGAACTGACCTTGGTCATTGGCAGTGGCTCGATGGAGAGCGATTTGGAAGAGGACGATATTGAAAACATGTTGAAGTCGGACGAGGAACCAGGCGAAGGTGAGTCGGACGATATTGACGATTTCCTTGAAGTGTCGGAAGATTGAAGATTGAAAATTGAAGATTGAAGATTACATAGACGACGAAGACCTGGATGTTGTTGAGGCAGCAACTGAGGGTGGCGGCGACGGCCAACTTTATGAGCATTTTCGCATAGAGGTGGATCATGGGCAGGTGCCGCTGCGCATTGACAAATACCTGACCGAGCATACTCAGCATCAGACGCGCAACCGCATACAGGCGGCTGCCGAGGCAGGCTTTATCCATGTGGGCGGCAAGCCGGTGAAGAGCAACTACAAGGTGCGTCCAGGTGATGTCATCACCCTGATGCTCGACCGCCCGCATTTCGATACGACCATCGAGCCTGAGGATATTCCCCTTGACGTGCGCTACGAGGACGACGACCTGATGGTCATCTATAAGCCCGCCGGCATGGTGGTGCATCCCGGCTGCGGCAATTTCCACGGTACGCTGGTGCATGCCATCGCCTGGCACCTGCGCCATCTGCCCACCTACGACCCCAACGACCCGCAGGTAGGACTGGTACACCGCATCGACAAGGATACCAGCGGACTGCTGGTGGTGGCAAAGACCCCCGAGGCGAAGTCATCGCTGGGCAAGCAGTTCTTCAACCACGAGAGCCGCCGCACATATAACGCCCTGGTATGGGGCAACTTCGTAGAGGATGAGGGGCGCATAGAGGGCAACATTGGCCGCGACCCAAAGGACCGGTTGCGCATGGCCGTGTTCCCGCCTGACTCCGACACCGGCAAGCCTGCCGTCACCCACTACCGCGTGCTGGAGCGCTATGGCTACACTACGCTCATTGAGTGCCGGTTAGAGACGGGGCGCACGCACCAGATACGAGCACACATGAAGCATATCGGCCATCCGCTCTTTGCCGACGAGCGCTATGGTGGCGACCAGATACTGCGCGGTGAGCGCACGGCCAGTTACAAGGCCTTCATCCAGAACTGCTTCAAGCTATGCCCGCGACAGGTGCTGCACGCCCGCACGCTGGGCTTCCGCCATCCTACAACGGGCGAACAGATGGACTTCACCAGTCCGCTGCCCGACGATATGGCGGTCCTGATAGAGAAATGGCGCCACAGATTATTCTTCAACGCAAATCTCCAGGAATAATATGTTTTACTTTTGGCTCCCTTTTTTATTGGTGACAACGTAAGACAGCAGCATTGACAGCAGCAGGGTGCCAAAGATAAAGGCCAGAGACCATACGGTAGGTATTTCAATGTGGGGCATGTGCAGGTCGTAGCCCAGCCATGAAGCCGCCGCGTTGATATACTCGTTCATGGCCAGCAGCATCTTGACACCAACAAAAATGAGGATGATGCCCAGCCCATATTTAAGATAGGTGAAATACTTGGCAATGGCAGCCAGGGCAAAATAGAGCGCACGCAGGCCGAGGATAGCAAAGATATTCGAGGTGAGCACAATAAACGGGTCGCGGCTCACAGAGAACACGGCAGGGATAGAGTCAACGGCAAAGGCCACATCGGTGGTCTCGATAACCAGCAGTGTGATAAACAGCGGCGTGGCCACCCAACGCGCAGCCCCCCCGTCTTTTACAAAGAACTTCTCTCCATGCATCTGGTCGGTGACGGGGAAGAACTTCTTAAACAACCTTACGATGACGTTTTGCGACGGGTCGCCCTGTTGCTCATCATCATGGGTAAACATCTTGGCACCTGTATAAAGCAGGAACAGGCCAAAGAGTCCCAGCACCCACTCAAACCGCTCTACCATGGCAGCACCGGCAAAGATAAAGATGCTGCGCAGCACCAGAGCACCGAAGATGCCCCAGAACAGTACCTCGTGCTGATATTTGCGTTCTACACCAAAGAAGGAGAAGAGCATCAGAAACACGAATAGGTTGTCCATCGACAGCGACTTCTCTATCAGGTAGCCGGCCAGGAATTCCGTGGCTTTCTCATGCGACTCGAGAGGATAGAGAAAGTAGATGCCGGCACAGAACACGAGCGAGACACCTATCCATACGCCCGTCATCTTCAGGGCCTCCTTGATGCTTACCTCATGCTCGCCCTTCTTGCCGAACATCTTCAGGTCGGCTATCAGCATCACAAAAACCAATGCGTAGAACAGTATCCACGCCCAAAGGGGAAGTATATCCATTGTCTTATAATTTTAAATGAGGAATGAGAAATGAGATTTCTCATTCATCATTCCTCATTTGGTTCATAATGTTTCCAGCATTCGTTTGAGAACTACAGAACAGGAAATCTCGCGGTTGGCAGCCTCGGGGATAACCAGACTGTTGGGACTCTCTATCACATCGTCGGTCACAATGAGGTTGCGCCTGACGGGCAGGCAGTGCATGAACTTGCCGTTATTGGTCCACGACATGTGCTCGGTGTCCACCGTCCATGAACGGTCCTCACAGGTAATCTTGCCGTAGTCCTTCGGGTTGGTCACGCCGGGGTTGCTCCAGTTTTTCGCATAGATGAAGTCGGCACCCTCGAAGGCCTTTTTCTGGTCGTACTCCACACGGGCCCCAGCCACAAACTGCGGGTCGAGTTCATAGCCCTCGGGATGGGTAATCACCAGGTCGATGTTCGGGTCGGCCAGCATCCACTGTGCAAACGAGTTGGGCACGGCCTGAGGCAGGGCGCGGCAATGGGGGGCCCAGGTGAGGACGACTCGAGCAGCCCCTCCCCCGGCCCCTCCCTGTGAGGGATGGGAGTATATAGACTTTTCAGTGGAAGGACTAGCTACGCCCCTCCTTACAGGGAGGGGTTGGGGGAGGGTCTGCTCCCTGATTGTAATCAAATCGGCAAAAGCCTGCAGGGGGTGTACGGTGGCCGTTTCCATGGCAAAGACGGGGCGGCCACTGTATTTGATAAACTGGTGGAGCACCGTCTCGGCATAGTCGTACTCACGGTCGGTGAGCCCGGCAAACGAGCGCACGCCGATGATGTCGCAATAGCAGCCCATCACGGGGATGGCTTCAAGCAGGTGCTCGCTCTTGTCGCCGTCCATGATGACGCCGCGCTCGGTCTCCAGTTTCCACGCGCCGGCATTCACGTCGAGCACGATGACGTTCATGCCCAGGTTCATGGCCGCCTTCTGTGTGGAGAGGCGGGTGCGCAGACTGTTGTTAAAGAATATCATCATCAGCGTCTTGTTCTTGCCCAGATGCTGATACTTATACCGGTCGTTTTTGATTTCAAATGCCTCGGCCATCGCCTTGTCTATCGGGCCGATGTCCTGTACGTTGATAAAACTCTTCATGCTGGTTTCTTATATTATATATATTAATGTGGGTGCAAAAATACACATTTTCTGCCGAATGGCCAAATAAATAGGAAAAAACCTATATACATTTTGCAATATCGGCAATTTATAATTCTTTAACCAAAAAAAAGAGCCGGGATGCTTTGCGTCTCGACTTTTTTTAGTAATTTTGTATCTACAAAACACGAAAAATGATTTTTTATGAACGATTTTAGGAAATATGCAACCCAGCACCTGCGCATGAACGGACAGGTGCTCGACGATGTGATTAAGGCAGAAAACCAGTATCTGAACCCCTATATTCTGGAGGAACGACAGTTGAACGTCACGCAGATGGACGTCTTCTCGCGTCTGATGATGGACCGCATCATCTTCCTCGGCACACCGATTGACGATTATACAGCCAACACCCTGCAGGCACAACTGCTGTACCTCGACTCCACAGACCCGGGCAAGGACATCAGCATCTATATCAATTCGCCCGGCGGCAGCGTCTATGCCGGACTGGGCATCTACGACACCATGCAGTTTATCTCCAGCGATGTGGCCACTATCTGTACGGGCATGGCCGCTTCGATGGCTGCCGTGCTGCTCGTGGCCGGACAGGAGGGCAAGCGCTCGGCACTGACCCACAGCCGCGTGATGATACACCAGCCCTTAGGCGGCGTACAGGGACAGGCCTCGGATATTGAGATCGAGGCCCGCGAGATTCAGAAACTGAAGAAGGAACTCTATACCATCATTGCCGATCACTCGCACACTGAGTACGACAAGGTATGGGCCGACTCGGACCGCAACTACTGGATGACGGCCGAGGAAGCTAAGGCCTACGGGATGATTGACCAGGTGCTTATTAAGAAATGAAGAAACAATGTAATTTCTGCGGCCGCAACGAGCGCGAGGTGAAACTGCTTATCTCGGGTGTCAGTGGCTTTATCTGCGAGGACTGTGCCGCGCAGGCATATAAGATTGTGCAGGAGTCGAATATCAACAATGCCAACTCCAAGAATGCCTATAACAGCAACAAGGCGGTGCCCAAGCCCCGCGAAATAAAGGAATACCTGGACCAGTATGTCATCGGGCAGGACGATGCCAAGCGCTTCCTTTCCGTGGCCGTGTATAACCACTACAAGCGACTGCAGCAGCCAAAGGACGACAAGGACGGCGTGGAGATAGAGAAGTCGAACATCATCATGGTGGGATCTACCGGCACGGGCAAGACCCTGCTGGCACGCACCATTGCCAAGATGCTCGACGTGCCCTTCTGCATTGTCGATGCCACCGTGTTTACAGAGGCCGGCTACGTGGGCGAAGACGTGGAAAGCATACTCACCCGACTGCTGCAGGTGGCCGATTTTAACGTAGAAGCCACGCAGCGAGGCATCGTGTTTATCGACGAGATAGACAAGATTGCACGCAAGGCCGACAACCCCAGCATCACACGCGACGTCAGCGGCGAGGGCGTGCAGCAGGGACTGCTGAAACTGCTGGAGGGAACGACCGTCAACGTGCCGCCGAAGGGCGGACGCAAGCACCCCGATCAGGAGTACATTGCCGTTGACACGCGCAACATCCTGTTCATCTGCGGCGGTGCCTTCGATGGCATCGAGCGCAAGATAGCACAGCGACTGAACACCCACACCGTGGGCTATAACTCCGTACAGAACGTGAGGAAGATAGACAAGGACGACCTGATGCGCTATGTGCAGCCGCAAGACTTGAAATCGTTCGGGCTCATTCCCGAGATCATCGGCCGACTGCCGGTGCTCACCTACCTGAACCCGCTCGACCGCGACGCACTGATGCGCATACTCACAGAGCCGAAGAACAGCATCGTGAAGCAGTATGTGAAACTCTTTGAAATGGACGGCGTCACACTGACGTTCACGCCCGAGGCTCTGACATTCCTGGTCGACAAGGCCGTGGAGTATAAACTCGGGGCACGCGGACTGCGCTCCATCGTCGAGAGCGTGATGATGGAGGCCATGTTCGAGGTGCCGTCGAAGCGGGTCAAGACATTCGAGGTCACAGAGGAATATGCTCGCGAGCAACTGCAGAAGAGTGCCTCGCTGGGAGCACTTGGGTGAGGAAGAGAGAAGGAGAAAAGGAGTAAAGGAGAAAAGGAGTAAAGGAGGTAAAGTAATGAAGGAGGCAAAGGAGGTAAGATAATGACAAAAGATAAAAACAATCTGACAGCCCAATTGAAGCACTATTTCGGCTTTGACTCGTTCAAAGGCGAACAGGAAGCCATCATACGCAACTTGCTCGACGGCAAGGATACCTTCGTGCTGATGCCAACAGGCGGCGGCAAGTCGCTGTGCTATCAGTTGCCGTCGCTGCTCATGGAGGGAACGGCCATCGTCATCTCGCCGCTTATAGCGCTGATGAAAAACCAGGTGGACTTCATTGCCAACCTGAGCGAGCATGAGGGTACGGCCCATTTCCTCAACTCTTCGCTCAACAAGACGGCCACCGACCTGGTGAAGAAGGACATACGCGAAGGGCGTACCAAACTGCTCTATGTGGCACCAGAGTCGCTCACCAAGGAGGAGAACGTAGAGTTCCTGAAGTCGGTGAAGATCTCGTTCTATGCCGTCGACGAGGCTCACTGTATCTCGGAGTGGGGCCACGACTTCCGCCCTGAGTACCGCCGCATACGTCCTATTATCAACGAGATAGGACAGGCACCCGTCATCGCCCTGACGGCCACCGCTACCGACAAGGTACGTACCGACATCAAGAAAAGCCTGGGCATTGTGGATGCTACTGAGTTCAAGTCGTCGTTCAACCGTCCTAACCTCTATTACGAGGTGCGTCAGAAGACCAAGGACATCGACAAGGACATCGTGCGGTTCATCAAGCAGCATCCGGGCAAGAGCGGCATCATCTATTGCCTCTCAAGAAAGAAGGTGGAAGACCTGGCAGAGGTGCTCCGCGCCAACGACATCAAGGCGCAGTGCTACCACGCCGGACTCGACAGCGGCACGCGCTCGCAGACACAGGACGACTTCCTTATGGAGAAAATCGACGTTATCGTGGCTACCATCGCCTTCGGCATGGGCATCGACAAGCCCGACGTGCGCTTCGTCATACACTACGACATACCCAAGAGCCTCGAAGGCTACTACCAGGAGACAGGACGCGCCGGGCGCGACGGCGGCGAGGGCAACTGCATTGCCTTCTACAGTTACAAGGACCTGCAGAAACTCGACAAGTTCATGGAGGGCAAGCCCGTGGCCGAGCAGGACATCGGACGGCAGTTGCTGCAGGAGACAGCGGCATACGCCGAGACATCGGTATGCCGGCGCAAGATGCTGCTCCACTATTTCGGCGAGCAGTACGAAAAGGACAACTGCGGCAACTGCGACAACTGCCTGCACCCGGGCATCAAGATCGACGCCATGAACCAACTGGTCATCGTGCTCAAGACCGTGCTTGCCATCAAGGAGAACTTCCGCAGCGACTATATCATCGACTTCATCACCGGGCGCGACACCGACGAGATACTGGCACACAAGCATCAGGACCTTGAAGAGTTTGGCGCAGGCGAGGATGAAGACCCGAAGATCTGGAACCCCATCATCCGGCAGGCACTCATTGCGGGCTATCTGAGGAAGGATGTGGAGACCTACGGCCTGATAAAGATTACCAGTGCGGGCAAGAAATTCATCAAAAACCCGAAGACCTTTATGGTGGTCGAAGACCATGAGTTCAACGAAGAGGAAGAGGCTGCTGCTCCCGAGGGAGGCACCAGCGCCCTCGACCCCACCCTCTCGGCCATGCTCCACGACCTGCGCAAGAAATGGTCGCGCAAACTGGAGCGCCCGCCATACGTCATCTTCCAGGATGTGTCGATAGAGCAGATGGCCACCGACTATCCCGTCACCCTTGAGGAACTAAAGAACGTACAGGGCGTGGGCGACGGAAAGACACGGCAGCCATACGCACAGGACTTCGTCGACCTGATTAAGCGCTACTGCGAGGAGAACGAGATTGTGAGGCAGGCCGACCTGCGCATACGCACAAAGCCAAAGGACTCCATGCGCAAACTGAAGATCCTGCAGAACATAGACCGGCGCATAGCACTCGATGATATAGCCAACGCACTCGGCATCGACTTCGAAGAGATGCTCGACGAACTGGAGGGCATCGTCCTCTATAGCGGCAACAAGATCAACATCGACTATTTCCTCAGCGAGATCATGGATCCCGACGATGTGAAAGACATCTACGACTACTTTGCCGAGCAGGAAGCCGACGACCTCGAGGCGGCCTACGAAGAGTTCGGCTCCGACTTCTCGGAAGACGAGATACGTCTGGTACGCATCAAGTTCATCTCGGATATGGCCAACTAAGCCAACTAAATCAAAAAATAATCATAATAAAATCGCAAAAATCCTTTGCGGTTTTATTTTTTATGTGTAACTTTGCAGCATCAAACAACAAATATCATGTCGTATACTAAGGAACCAGTAATTATCAACAACCCTTCGGAAAAAATGAAGGGCATTGTTAATAATATGAAGGAACGTAAGCGCTCCCATGTAGAAAGATTACGTAATATGATGCCAGAAGATTTCTCTTGTAGGATTATTTTGTAATGAACTATTCGTTTTCTATAACAACTAAGAAAGGTGACGAATATCGCATCATGCTAATTGATGCAGACATTTCTGTGCTTGAAGAGCAAGTAAGAAATGTAATAAAGAATGATAACATTGATATTTCTGAAATCATTATTGACAGACTTAAAGGCGGTGAAAGTACCGCCCAGGAAATCTTGCATGTTATTACAGGAAGGATTGCGGATCTGTTTGCCGAAAATGGGAATCTAATACTATATTATTCATGCGACGATATGAATCCCATACCTTTTAGAAACAAAAGAAGTGCAAATAAAAACCTGCCTGTTCAAGAATATCGAAGTAGACTCTTTTCCCATATTTTTAATTCTTATATGTGTACTCATCAGGTTTCTGGTTTTACAAATACGCCAATAATCATTTGCGGAGAGGGATATACACAGTATATGCATTTAATTGCTCGAGACAGGCATCAGCCTACTGTTGATCTCGTAAAAGAAGATATAAAAAATGGATGGGGAAAATAAATAAAATCGCAAAAATCCTTTGCGGTTTTATTTTTTATGTGTAACTTTGCACAAAATATTTAATATTAACTAAACAACTATTACATTATGAAACAAAAACATTTACTTAAATCAATGCTCCTGCTCCTCGCAGTATTGCTCGGAGGAGAAAGTACGTGGGCTACTGAGTTTGTGCCAGTTACGTCTTTAGATCAATTAATCGCAGGTAAAAATTATCTAATTGTCAATCGCTACAAAACTAACAAGATGGAAACGCCATCTTGGTATTCATTCGGATCTTATAATAGTGACAAAAAGTATTATGAGTCTACACTGATAACAGTTTCTGGAGACACAAATGATTTTGACAACTTATCTGTAACCGATTCTAAAGATGCCCATATTTTAACTTTGGGAGGTAGTTCTTCTACAGGATGGACACTTTTGGATAATAAAGACAATATGTTTGTTGCTCTTACAAATGCTTCAAACAACATACATGTCGCAGATAATGCAGATGCAAATACCGCAAAATGGACCATTTCATTGGAGGATTCAAAAGTCGTAAAAATATCCAATTTGGACATTACAGCGAGATCTATCCGAGGGAATCAAGGAAGTGCAAGATTTGCTTGCTATGAAAAAGCTCAAAATGCTAACGCAGAATATCTTTTTGTAGAAGCGGAAAATGGTCCTTCTACTCCTTCTATCAGTGTAGCGGACCAAAACATCGCTTATAACGCAACCAGTGGTTCTATTGAATATACTATTAAGAACGGTGTTGAAGGTGGACAGCTGACAGCGGCTCTGACTGAAGAATCCAGTTGGTTCACAGTTGGTGTAGTTGGTTCATCATCTGTTGCCTTTACTGCAACAGAGAATACGGGTGATGCTCGTTCCGCTACGGTTCGTCTCACATATACATACAACTCCAACGAGACCGTCACTAAAGACGTGACCATCGCCCAGGCTGCTGCGCCAGTGATTTACACTACTATTCCCGCTCTTTTTGCTGCTGCAACAAGTACTTCATCCCCTGTCACTGTGACTTTTGGCAACTGGGTGGTTACTGGTGTGAATGGAAACCAGCTTTTTGTTACTGACGGTACGAATGGATTCATTGTTTATCAAAAAGACCATGACTTCGTTGTAGGCAACACATTGTCGGGTACTGTTGACTGTAATTTGGTACTCTATAATGGTTCTGCTGAAATTACTGGCCTCACGACATCAACTACTGGTCTGACCGTCGGTACGGATGGTGTTGTGACACCTGTCGTCACCACAATCGATGCACTCGAAGCTGTTAACACTGGTTCCGTTGTAACTTTGCAGAAGCTGACTTACGATGGTTCTGCCTTTACAGATGGCACAAACACTATTATTCCTCAGACTTCGCTGTACGCAGGAACCTTCGAGGAAGGCAAGACGTATAATGTTACCGGTGTGTTCCTCTTGAACAACACTTCCAAGCGTATTCTGCCTCGCAGCGCTGATGATATTGAAGAGATTGTGGTTCCTGAAATCTCTGCCGACGATGTGAACATCGCCTACGATGCAACAGCTGGTAGCATCGTCTTCACCATTGAGAATGGTGTTGAGGGTGGAACAGTAAGTGCAGCACTTACATCAGGCGACTGGCTCACACTTGGCAATGAGACTACAAGCCCGATATCGTTCACTTGTTCGGCCAACGACGGTGCGGCACGTACCGCTACAGTTACGCTGACTTACACTTACAACACCAACGAGACTGTAACAAAGAACGTGACCGTCACACAAGCAAAAGTTTCTGGTATTGTGGATGGTATGTTTGACTTCAGCGAAGATGAAGATTATGGATCTGGTCTTTCGAAATCCGGCGTAAAAGAACAGACAAGTACATGGACTGCTGGTAATGTTACGATGGTTATGACTGGTAGGAACTGCTGGTTTTATGTAGAAAATGGCGATAATAATATTCGTCTTTACAAGGCTTCTAACGGTGCAGCAGCCGGCTCCATTACATTGTCTGTGCCAACAGGATATTTTATTACAAGTATTGATTTTACTGGCGCTAGTCTAAATAAAATGTCTCCGGCTGAAGGTACATATACAAAAACTAATGAAAATAAAAGTGCGAACTGGACGGGCTGTGCTAATAGCATAACATTCACAGCTTCAGACAGAACAGACATTGTTACAATTAAGGTCACTTACGTACAGGCTCCCGCCACTCTCACCAAGACTGTTACCTCTGCTGGCTATGCTACCTATTGTGGCGAGTTCCCCCTCGACTTCACCGAAAGCGGTCTGACTGCCTATATCGCAACTGTAAGCGGCACGCAGGTATCGTTCACTCCGGTCACAACTGTTCCCGCCAACACTGGCGTACTGCTGAAGGGCGAGGCTGGCGAGCACACTATCAATGTGGTAGCAGTTAGCGAGACCAATGTCGATGCCAACGTGCTGAAGGGTGTTCTTACCGATACTGAAGTTCCTGCTGGTATCTTTGTCCTGATGAATCCCGTAGGTGGTCAGGGCGTTGGCTTCTATAGAACCAATAACCCCTTCACCATTGGTGCCAATACCGCCTATCTGCCCGCTGAATTGGCTCCTTCCCGCTCTTTCATCGGCTTCGACGACATAACTGCTGTTAAGAGCATTATCGCTGATGCTGAGGCTACCGGCGAGGTTTACAACCTGCAAGGCCAGCGTGTGAAGAACGCCCAGAAGGGTCTGTACATCATGAATGGCAAGAAAGTGCTGGTGAAGTAATTTTAAACAAATATAATTTAAGGAAACGAATTACCATAATAACCGTAATTAATCTGTAATTGAAATAATTAATTATAAGAATTATGGCCAATTATGATAATTCGTTTCCAAAACAAAAAAAAGAAAGGAACAATAAATATGAAAAAGATATATCAGAATCCAAATACGAAAATTGTCACTATTTCAGTAACGCAGTTGATGACCAGCGCCAGCAAAGGTATTCTGGGCGACGATCCGACAAAGGCATCATTTGACCTTAATGATGTAAACCCCACCGGTCAGACCTCCGGCAACCTCTCCCGTCGTAACGACATCTGGGAAGAGGATGAGGAAGATGGGTTCTAACATCGACAACCTATAAATATCCAACCTTCAGGGGCAGCACGCATCCGCGTCGCTGCCCCTGATTGTTTTTCCCCCGAAAAGTTTGGCAGTTACAGGAAAAATGCGTACATTTGCAAAAAAATAGAGAACAACTATTGTGACAACAGCCGTTAGGAGTTCAAACATGAATAACTTATAATATGTTATTAAAGAAATTATTACATAGTCTTTACCTACTGCCGGTGGTGGTGATTGCCGGCGTGCTCCTGCTGCTTGAGAGCGACTTGCTGTGGAAGGCAGGGGAGCAGAACCTGTTTCTGTATTCGTGGCTCTTCTTTAAGGAGCAGATGGTGGTGCCCGGTGGCCTGCTGTCGTGGTTGGGCGCGTTCTTCACACAGTTTATGTATAAGCCCTGGTTGGGCGTGACGCTGCTCGCCGTGTGGTGGCTGCTGTTGGCATGGCTGGTAAAGCGGGCGTTCCGGCTGTCTACTGTCACCTGTCAACTGTTAGCAATCATCCCCGTGCTGTTTATTCTGGTCACGATTGTCGACATGGGTTACTGGGTGTATATCCTGAAACTGCGCGGCCATATCTTTGTGGCTACTATTGGCACCGCGGCTGTCGCCGCGTTGCTGTGGGCGTTCCGGGGAGTGGGGGCTAAACTATCGTCGTTGTTTGTTGTCCTTACCTGTGTGGTTGGCTATCCGCTAATGGGCATCTATGCGCTGGGAGCCGGGGCGGTCATGGCGGTGTGGGCACTGCGACGGAAGGCATGGCTGACGAGCATCGTGGCCGTGGCTTCGGTCATTATCGTGCCACTGGTGTTCTATCGCTATGTCTACTACCAGATCAATATCGTAAACATATATTATGCCGAACTGCCCCTCTTCTTTATTCAGGAGGAGTACCACACCTATTATATACCCTACTATCTGCTGTTGGCGTTCTTCGTCTGCCTTGCACTGACTCAAGGGTCAAAGGCTGATGCTCAAAATGCAAAGGCTGATGCTCAAAATGCAAAGGGTAAAGGCCAAGAGTCGAAGGCCTTTACCCTGAAGTCTATTGTCTGCTGTACCCTTTTCCTTGGGGCTATAGCCTATACCGCCTATTTCTGGAACCGCGACGAGAACTTCCACCGCGAACTGACTATGCAGCGGTGCATAGAGCGCATGGACTGGGAGGGCGTGGTACGTGAGGCCTCGATGCAGGAGGACGAGCCGACGCGCGCCATCGTGGTGATGCGCAACATTGCACTGGCACGCCTGGGACGGCAGGCCAGCGAGATGTACCACTATAAGAACGGCTCGAAACTGAGCGACGCCCCCTTCACCATGCGCATGATGCTGCTCATCGGGCCGCTGACCTATTACCACTACGGCATGCCCAACTGCTGCAACCGCCTGTGTACGGAGATGGGTGTGGAGTTTGGCTGGCGCGTAGAGCACCTGAAATTTATGCTGTGCTGTGCCGTGCTCAACGGCGAGCGGCCGCTCGCCCGCAAATACAAGGACCTGCTGAAGCAGACCGCCTATTATAGCGAGTGGGCCGAGCGGGTCTACGGCTTGCTGGACTGTCCTGAGGAGATAGCCAAGGACGGCGAGATGGGCTTTATCACCCATCTGATGCACTACAACAACTACCTGGGCGGCGACCAAGGCTACACAGAGGAGTTTATCATGAAGCAACTGACACGTTCGACCTACGACCAGGATCCCGTGTTTGTGGAGCAGGCTCTACTGGCATCGCTATGGATGAGAGACACCAAGGCGTTCTGGCGCCACCTGAACGACTATATACGCCTGAACCCCAAAGGGCAGTTGCCCACCCATATCCAAGAGGCCCTCATCCTCTTTGGTACGATAGAGGAGCGTCCCAACATAGATGCGTGGCCCTTCGACAACAGCGTGCGCGAGTCGTACAACCGTTTCCTCGAGATTACGCCGCAATATGAGGGCGGCGAGGTGGGCGCGCTGCGCAAGGCCCTGTATCCCCTCTTTGGCAAGACCTACTACTACGATTACTACCTGATGAGCGACCTGCCGCAATACTAACTGCTTCGCAGGCTTTTGAAAAACAGGGAAAAACAAGAAAAACAGGAAAAAAAACAAGCACAGCGTATGAGCAAGCGTTTATTATTTTTTATTCATTGTTTATTTTTTAGCGCAGCGCTATTTGTGTCCTGCGGGCCGCAGGTGCCGACGCAATACGATGAGGTGGATGCCCTGCCGAAGATATATCCCGACTATGTTGACGTGACCATACCGGTGAACATCGCGCCCCCTACCTTCGTACTCGACGAGGAGGCCGACGAGATGATTGCCCGCTACAGTGTGGGCAGCGGTTCACCCGCTGCCGCCATCGATATTGTATGCAGGGACAAGATGCAGCCCGCCATTGACGACTGGCGCGAACTGGTGCAGGCAGCATTGGCCGGCGGCCAAGCACAGGCTGGTGAAGCCAAGGGTGGTGACATACAGGCTGATGTCTACGCCCGCCACGGCGACCGCTGGACTCACTACCGGCCTTTCAATATCCATGTGTCGCCCGACAGCATCGACCCGTGGCTGAGTTATCGACTCATACCGCCTTCGTTTATCAGTTATGAGGCGCTGACTATCAACCAGCGGTGCTTGGAGGACTACGACGAGCGCGTGATCTACGACAATATCCTCTGCGGACTGGAGAAGGACGGACAGTGCATCAACTGCCACAGTTATCAGCAGTACAACCCCGAGCGCATGCAGTTTCACGCCCGCCAGTCCCACGGCGGCACCATCATTGCTTACGACGGCAACATAAAGAAGGTGAACATGAAGAATGACAGCATCCTCTCGGCCGGTGTCTATCCTGCCTGGCACCCGTGGCTCAGGTTCATTGTCTACAGCACCGACAAGACCGTGCAGAGTTTCCACACCATCGACAAGAACAAGATTGAGGTCTACGACACGGCCAGCGACCTCATTGCCTACGACATTGACAGCGGCGAGGTGATGAACATCGAGAACGATCCCGACGAACTGGAGGTCTTTCCGGCTTGGTCGCCCGACGGTCGCACGCTCTACTACTGCAGTGCCCATTTCGTGCGCAACGAGGCTATCAAAGATGCCAGCACCGACGTCGTCAGCCGCATCGACAGCCTGCAATACCACCTCTACCGCAAGACTTTCGACCCCGAAACCAAGACGTTCGGGCCGTGTGAGAGGTTGAGAGTTAAGAGTTTAGAGTTAAGAGACGTTACTTCTGAAGATACAAGTAAAGTCTCTCAACCCTCAACTCTTAACTCTCAACTGAGTTTGGTTCTCCCCCGTATCTCGCCCGACGGCCGTTATCTGATCTTTACCACGGGCTGCCACGGCTATTTCCATATCTGGCATCACGATGCTGACCTGTGGATGCTGGACCTGAAGAGCGGCGAGGCACGACCGCTTGACGAGGTCAACTCACCCGATACCGAGAGTTATCATACTTGGTCGAGCAGCGGCCGTTGGATTGTGTTCAGCAGCCGGCGCGACGACGGGCTCTTTACCAGGCCGTTCTTTGCACATCTTGATGATAACGGACGCTTCGGCAAGCCGTTCGAACTGCCCAGTGCCGACCCGCTCTACCACCGTGAGATGCTGAAGAGTTACAACATACCCGAGTTTATGCACGGGCCCGTGACCATCGATCCGCACACCTTCGCCTCAATGCTCAAAGGGGAGGGCGAACCAGTGAAGTACAAAGGGAAAGAATAGATGTAAATGTAAGGATATGAAAAAAGGATTATTGACATTAATGGCAGTGCTGGCAGGGTTGTACGGCTATGCACAGCACGAAGTGAAGATCGAGTTCTTCACTCCCGGTATCGTACACGTGGTAAAAGGACAGCCCACGAAGAGCCTCGTGGTGATTGCCAAGCCCGAAGAGGTAGCGGTGAAGCAGACGGGCAACACGTGGAAGAGTAGCGAACTGACGGTGAAGCAGGATGCACAGGGCTGTCTGACATTCCTCACGGCCAAGGGCAAGGTGCTCTTAAGGGAGAAGGGCTGGAGCCTGATACGGAAGAATATAGACGAGTTTGAGGTCAGCCAGACTTTCGCGTTGGACAAGGACGAGGCCATCTACGGCCTGGGCACCATCCAGAACGGCAAGATGAACCGCCGAGGCGAGAAAAAGCGCATGGAGCAGTCGAACCTGGAGGACTTCCAGAATGTGCTGCAGAGCATCAAGGGCTGGGGACTCTACTGGGAGAACTACTCACCCACGATGTTCGAGGATAATGCCGACGGCATGACCTTTACCTCTGAGGCGGGCCAGGGCATCGACTATTACTTCATGTATGGCGGCGCCCCCGTAGTGGGTAACGCCTCCGAGCGTTACGGTGCCGACGGCGTCATCGCCCAGATGCGCCATCTCACCGGCGACGTGCCCATGTTCCCCCTGTGGACCTACGGCTTCTGGCAGTCGAAGGAGCGCTATAAGAGCGCTGCCGAGACCGAGGGCATCGTCGACCAGTACCGTGCGCTGAATGTGCCCCTCGACGGTATTATCCAGGATTGGCAGTATTGGGGCAGCAACTACCTGTGGAACGCGATGGACTTCCTGGCCGAGGACTTTGCAACTGGCAAGCAGATGATTGACAACGTACACAAGAAGCACGCTCACTTCATGATTTCTATCTGGGCCAGTTTCGGTCCGATGACGCAGCAGTTCCGCGAACTTGATGCCAAGGGGCTGCTGCTGCCTATCGAGACGTGGCCGCAGAGCGGTATCTCGCATGTGTGGCCGCCCATTATGAAGTATCCTTCGGGCGTCAAGGTCTATGATGCCTTCCATCCCGAGGCTCGCGCTATCTACTGGAAGTACCTGAAGACGCTCTACGACTATGGTACTGACGCATGG
>JAEEGL013517338.1_pt1 | contig 17450 bp, 18 predicted proteins | sample 9134231 | NCBI WGS metagenome assembly JAEEGL01 (sample SAMN16246548, study PRJNA631951) | gut metagenome | biome: gut microbiome; feature: rumen; material: fiber-attached | host: Bos | place: Iran: Karaj | collected 2018-10 | reverse complement strand
TCAACTCGGGTTACGGCGGAAACGTCCTGCTCGGCAAGAAATGCTTCGCTCTCCGTATCGCGTCCTACCTCGGCAGAAAAGAGGGATGGATGGCGGAACATATGCTGATCCTCGGGATTGAGTATCCCGACGGCGACATCAAGTATATCTGCGCCGCGTTCCCGTCCGCGTGCGGCAAGACCAACCTCGCGATGCTGATCCCGCCCGAATTCTACCGCAAGAAGGGCTTCAAGGTCTGGACGGTCGGCGACGATATCGCCTGGCTCCGGATCGGCAAAGACGGTCGCCTCTGGGCGGTCAACCCCGAAAACGGCTTCTTCGGCGTCGCGCCCGGCACCAACGAAAAGTCCAACCCCAACGCCCTCGCCACGACGAGAAAGAACACCATCTTCACCAACGTCGTCGAGAACCTCGACAACGAGACGGTCTGGTGGGAAGGTCTTGACAAGAATCCCCCAAAGAACGCGCTCAACTGGAAGGGCGAGAAGTGGGATGCGACCGACGGTTCGAAGGGCGCGCACCCGAACTCCCGCTTTACCGCGATGGCGACCAACTGTCCGTGTCTGTCGGATAAGTTCAACGATCCCGCAGGCGTTCCGATCTCCGCGATCGTGTTCGGCGGACGCCGTGCCCGCACCGCTCCGCTGGTCTATCAGTCCACGTCCTGGCAGAACGGTACCTTCGTCGGTTCGATCATGGCGTCCGAAACGACGGCTGCCGCCTCCGGTGCTGTCGGCGTGGTCCGCCGCGATCCGATGGCGATGCGTCCCTTCGTCGGTTACGACATGGGCGACTACTGGAGCCACTGGCTCGATATGGGCAAGATGATCCCGAATCCGCCGCAGATCTTCCACGTCAACTGGTTCCGTACCGACGACGAGGGGCACTTCCTCTGGCCGGGTTACGGCGAGAATATGCGCGTCCTGATGTGGATCCTCGCCCGTTGCGAAGGGAAGGTCGACGCCAAGAAGACGCCGATCGGCTACGTTCCTTACGTCAAGGATCTCGATCTCGAGGGACTTGACGTCGACGAGAAGGTGGTCGAGGGACTGCTCAGCGTCGATGCGAAACTCTGGCTCGAAGACGTGGTCGGTATCCGCGAGTTCTACGCCCAGGTCGGCGAACGAGTTCCCGGCGAACTCTACGACGAACTGAACGCGCTGGAAGACCGTCTCAGCAAGTAATCGAAAATGAAAACCCCGGGGAGAGATCTCCGGGGTTTTTCATAAAAAAGCGGCGCCCGATCGGGCGTCGCTTTTCGTTTCAGAGTTTATCAAGATCCGCTTCAAGCGGTTCGGGGGGCTTTTTCATCGAGGGTTGATGCTTCAGAAGGTCGTAGCGGAAATGTCGGCAACCGAAGCCGCCGCTGCGTTCGGGACGTTTCCGTTTGCGCATACAGCGGACAATCTGTTGATCCCCTTCCTGCGGCAGCGCGTATTCGCAGTAAATGCAGCAGGGCGTATAGTCGGGCTCGGCGTATTTTTTGCGTCCGAACATTTCATCACCACCTTTTCTTTGATTGTAACACACAGAGAGTCCTTTGTCAAGCGAAGAGGAAGAGGGAGAGAAGAAAAGCGAGCGTGCCGGAGACGATCTTTCCCATGAAGTAGGTCGCGGGCGCGATCCCCGCCTCTTTTACGACCGCAAGCGTCTGAAAATGAACCGACAAACCCGAAAAGCAAACAGAGAACGCGACGAAGGGAAACGCCGGGAACGGGAACGACAGACGCGCGGCTCGAAGAGCCCCGTTTCCGACCTCGAGCAACGAGGAGAGAAGAGCGAGGAGAAGACCGTCGGAGAGAAAAACAGACGGAAACGAGGTCGCGACAGAGAAGAAACAGACGAACCCCGCGATCCGAACGCAAGTCTCGGCTGCGCGGACGATCGAACGAACCGGATCGGGCGCCGCAAACGTCGAAGGCGATGACCCGACGGATGAGAAAGGGCGTTTGGGACGAAAGAGAAGTGCGACTGTAAGGGAAACCGGTATCTGTAAAAGGTAAAGCGTCCATCCGAGACGCACGGAACCGAACAGCCCGAGTCCGACTCCGCCCACGAGGAACGCAGGCCCCGTATTGTTGACGAACGAAAGAAGATATGCGCCCTCTTCACGGGATACGCGTCCCTCCCGGACGTCGGCGGCTACCGTGACGGCGCCGACAGGAAAACCCGAGAGAAGCCCGGCGCACCAAGCGACGGCTCCGCGTTCCGACACGCCGAGTAAACGGTGAAAAAGGCGACCGATCGTCCGTTCGATCCCGCGCAGGGGACGCGAAAATAGAAGTTCGGTCAGAACGAGGGACGGGAAGACCGAGGGGATCACGGCGCGGTAGCATAGATCCAGCCCGGCCCGGACGCCGTCGCCTGTCACGGCGGGGAACGCAAGGATCAGAAGAAACGACGTAAGACACAAAGAGAAAAGCAGACGGTTTTTTCCTTGCGCCGTTTTTTGCTCCCTCATGCATCGACACCCCCGAACATAGGATTTAGCGAATGATATGACGGAAGGGGTGTCATCATGAAAAAATGCGGTTGCGGGACGAAAAATCACGGTTCGTTCCGTTTGGAATGGGAAGCAAGGGCAAAGGGCGACGGGGCGCTCTATCTTTTCGGCGTAAGGTCGTTCGGGGAGTACGGGGAGAAACGAAAGACCTTTCTGACCGGGGCGGGGATCGTATCGGTCTACGGCGAGGGGCTGACGGTGCAGACATTTCGTTCCGGGTGCGTCGAGGTATGCGGAACCATTCTCGGGGTATCGCTTGACCGGGAAGGGGGACAACGCGTTGCGACTGACTGATTGGGTTTTCGGTTGGCGGGAGATCACGGCGGATGGGGACGCGGCGAAGTTTCTGACCGATCTGCTCTTAAAAGAGAATATCCCCGCCGAGATCCGTACGGACGAAAATGCAACGACCGTAAGCGTAGGACGAGCGGCGGGGAAGTGGATCCTCAAAGCACTGTCGGAAAACGGTATCAACGTGCGCGTGGGGGAGATCCGAGGACTTCTGGGGCTGTTCCGGGCTACGATGAAACGCCCGGGAGCGGTTTGCGGCGTAGTTCTTGCCGTTCTGCTTTTCGCTTTCGCGCGCACACGGCTTTGGGACGTCCGGATCGAGGGCGACGGTTCGGTCGACGAAGACGCGATCCGCGAGATCGTTTACGCCGCGGGACTGCGCCCGGGGATGAAACTGCGGGAGATCTCCCCCGAGAGCGTATCGAGCGCGTGTCTTCTTCATGAGGACGTGTTTTCGGGGATCAACGTCACGCTTTCGGGCGTGGTCGCGAAGGTCGAGTGGCTCGGGCGGGAGCAGGGGGACCCGATCGCGTCGCCCTCGTCAGACGGCGTCAATGTCGTCGCGTCCTGCGACGGCGTAATCGTGTCGGTCGAACCGACCTCGGGAACCGCCGTCGTCGTGCCGGGACAGACCGTACACAAGGGAGATCTGCTGATCAGCGGGGTGACGGGCGGTGGGGCGGTTAGGGCAAGTGGGAAAGTGACGGCGAGCGTGACGCGGGAGTTTACCGCCACGGTTCCTAAAGCCGCTACGACGAACCGGATTGAAAAGAAGAACGCGGTCTCACTCTCCTTTCGTATGTTCGGGGAAGAATTGTTTTCGATCGGGGCGGGCGGGGACAGCGTATCGGAGAAGGAATGGACGCTGCCGGGCGGGATCGTCCTGCCGTTTTCGTTCCGCGTCGGGTACCTTCATAAGACGGTTTTGGGAAACGTGGAACTGACCGAAGCCGAAGCGGCGCAGAACGCTCTTCGCCGTCTTCGATGGATCGTTCGGGAAGCGCTTGCGGAAGGAGAACTAATCCGCGAGGAGATCTCGGGCGGTTTTGATGACGCGGGATATACAGCGACGGCAAAGACCGAATATTTGATAAATATCGCGAAACCCCTTGCATTTACCGTCGGGAACGAGTACAATAAATAGTGGAATAATATAAAAAAGATAGGAGCGATTATGCCCGAAAAAATCGTCACCACGTCATCTGAGGCTGTCACGTCGGTCATCTTCGGCACCTGCGACGAAAACGTCAAGGCGATTGAAGCGAAGTTCGGCGTCCGGATTGCGAACAAAGGAGCGAACCGGAACGGTATCGGCGACACAATCCTCGTTTCGGGATCGGATCCCGAGGGCGTCCGGCTTGCCGCCGAGACGCTTGAATACCTGAAACGAATGACGGCAGACGGAGACACGCTCTCCGAGGGGAGCGTCACCTACGTCATTTCGTCGGTCGAGAGCGGAGAGGCGGAAGACCTCGGCTCTCTTTCGGACGTGATCTGCGTGACTATGAAGGGGAAACCCATCCGTCCGAAGACCGTCGGGCAGAAGAAATACGTCGACGCGATCAGAAAGAACACCGTAACGATAGGCGTCGGTCCTGCCGGTACGGGCAAGACTTTTCTTGCCGTCGCAATGGCGGTCGAGGCGCTCCGCAACAAGAAGGTGGCGCGCATCATCCTGACGCGTCCCGCCGTCGAAGCGGGCGAGAAACTCGGTTTTCTGCCGGGGGATCTGCAGAGCAAGATCGACCCCTATCTCCGTCCCCTCTACGACTCGCTCCACGATATGTTCGGCGCCGAGAACTATCAGCGGCATCTGGAGCGCAACACCATCGAGATCGCGCCGCTCGCCTATATGCGCGGACGGACGCTTGACGATTCGTTCATTATTCTGGACGAGGCGCAGAACACGACGGCGGAGCAGATGAAGATGTTCTTGACGCGGCTTGGCAACAACTCGCGCATCGTGGTCACGGGAGACCCGAGCCAGACCGACCTGCCCTTCGGAAAGAAGAGCGGACTTGCCGTCGCTACCAAGATCCTGAAAGGGATCGAGGGGATCGCGGTGCACCAGTTCACCGAGCGCGACGTTGTCCGTCACCCGCTGGTGCAGAAGATCATTACGGCGTACGACCGTTACGAACGCGAAAGGAAGAACGAGGGACCGCGGACTTTTTCCGCCCGCCGGTTCTCCGAGAATAAGAAATGATGAAAAAGACCGTTCACTACCGTCCCGAGGGACCTTCGCTGCACGTTGATTTTTCGGGCGTAAACGTTCCCGCAAACGTGGGATTTGCCCTGAAAAGCGCCGTCCGGACCGCGATCGACGCCACCCTGAAGCACGAGGAATTCTTCCGCGACGCCGAGGTCTCGGTCACCTTCACCGACGACGCGTACATCCGGACGCTGAACGCCGAATACCGGAAGAAGGACGCCGCGACCGACGTGCTCTCCTTCCCGATCTACGAGAAGGGCGAGCCCTACACGACCCCCGATACCCCCGTTCTGCTCGGCGATATCGTGATCTCGCTCGAACGCGCGAAAGAGCAGGGTGAAAAGATAGGGAACTCGCTTGAAGAAGAGGTCTCGTTCCTCTCGGTCCACTCGACGCTGCATCTGCTCGGTTACGATCACGAGACGTCGCAGGCGGACGAGGACGAGATGTTCTCGCGTCAAAAAGAGATCGTTGACGCGATCCGTTCCGGCGAATGGGACGGCTAACGAGTGATAAGGAAGGTAAAGAATGAAAAGAACGGCGTTTATTGCCATCGTCGGGCGCCCGAACGTGGGGAAATCAACCCTCTTGAACGCGATCCTCGGTGAGAAGATCGCCATCACGTCGAAACGCCCGCAGACGACGCGCAACCGCATTACCGGGATCCATACGGTCGGGGAAGACCAGTTCGTTTTTCTCGATACGCCCGGCGTACACCGTCCCCGGACCAAACTCGGAGATTATATGGTCAAGACCGCGACCGGTGCACTCGGGGATTCCGACGCGGCGATCCTGGTCGTTGAGCCGCGCGGCGCCGTCGGGGAGATCGAAGACGAGATCATTCGCCGGATCGAGGGTTCCAAAACCCCGTCGATCCTCGTGATCAATAAGGAAGACACCGTCAACGCGCCCGAGATTGCGAAGACCATCGAGGCGTACGCAGCCCGTCACGATTTCGACGCCGTGGTTCCGATCTCGGCGAAGAACAAGCGCGGGATTGACGCCGTTCTCTCGGAATGCGAACGGTATCTGACCGAAAGCGTCTGGTTCTTCCCGGAGGATCAGATCACCGATATGCCCGAACGGCAGATCGCCGCCGAGATCATCCGCGAAAAACTGCTCCGTACGCTCGAAGAGGAGATCCCGCACGGGATCGCCGTCACCATTGAGGAGTTCTCCGAAAAGAAAGATATCGTCCGTATCCGCGCCGAGATCTTCTGCGAAAAGCAGAGCCACAAGGGCATCATCATCGGCAAGAACGGCGCGACCCTGAAAACGGTCGGCTCCCACGCGCGGGAAGACCTGGAACGCTTTCTCGGCGTGAAGGTGTTCCTCGATCTGTGGGTGAAGGTCAAGGAGAACTGGCGCGACCGCTCCTCGCTGCTCTCCAACTTCGGCTATAAGGAAGACGGACAATGACGCTGACCGAAGTCAAGGCGCTCGTCATCAGGACGATCGACCTTTCGGAATCCGACCGCCTGATCCGCCTGTATTCCGACCGCTTCGGCATCGTTTCGGCGTACGCGAACAACAGCCGTTCGCTGAAAAGCAGGTATATGGCGGCGGCGCAACTCTTCTGCTACGGGAACTACGTTCTCTACCAGAAGGGGGACAAGTTCTGGGTGCGCGAGGTCGAACTCGAAAACAACTTTTTCGGGCTCCGCTCTTCGATCACCAAGACAGCGCTCGGCTCGTATTTCTGCGATATCCTCTCCGAGGCGGGCACGACCGATCCGGACGTTTCGCTTCTGCGCCTGATCCTGAATTGCCTTTACGCGCTCGAAAAGGATCTTGCGCCCGAAGCCAAGATCAAACTCTGCTTTGAGATGCGCTGCGCCGCGGCGCTCGGGTTTATGCCCGATCTCTCGGGGTGCTCGGAGTGCGGGAACGACGAAGGGGAACTATACCTCGACGTGCTCGGCGGGACCTGCACCTGTAAGGATTGCCGCGAATACGCCGCGTCGGTGCGTCAGGAAGGCATGGTCATCACCGAGGGGGAAGAGGAACGCAGACCCGTCCTGATCCTCTCGCCCGGCGTCCGCGCGGCGCTCCGCTACGTGATGGAGTGCCCGATCGAACGCATCTTTTCCTTCCGCGTCTCGGACGCCGACGAAGCGGCGCTTTCGGTCGCGGCGGAACAGTATCTGCTGCATCACCTCGGACGCGGGTTCGACACGTTGAAATTCTATAAGGAAGTATCCGGCTAAACCGACGAAGGAGCCGTACAGAATGGCGTTCAGTCAGAAGACACTTGCGACACTTGAATACGATAAGATCATCGCGGCGCTTGCCGAATGTTGTGCGACCGAAGGCGCGCGCGCGATGGCGTTTTCTCTTTTGCCTACCGACGACCCCGATCTCGTCAAACGGCGTCAGGAACGCTGTGCCGCCGCCCGCCGACTGATCGGATCGAAGGGGTATCCGCCCTTTACCGCTCCCGAAGACGTGCTTTACGCGACCGACCGCGCAGACAAGGGCGCGACGCTCTCGACGGGGGAACTTCTGCATATCTCCGCGCTACTCCATTCGGCGCGCGGGCTCCTCGATTATCACAACTCCGACCGCCCCTTCGATACCGCGCTCGACGAACATTTTGCGCGTCTGCAGACCGCGCGTCCGCTTGAAAGTGCGATCGATCGCGCAATCCAGGCGGAAGATATGATCGCCGACGAGGCAAGCCCCGCGCTTGCCGACATCCGCCGCAAGATCCGTCAGACCAACAACAAGATCAAGGATATTCTGCAGAGTTATACCGGCAGTACGCGCGCCAGTTACCTGCAGGACAACGTCGTGACCATGCGGAACGGGCGTTACGTGATCCCGGTCAAGGCGGAGTATAAGAACGACGTCAAGGGACTGGTCCACGACACCTCGTCGTCGGGCGCGACGCTTTTCATCGAACCGATGGCGGTGATCGAGGCAAACAACGAACTTCGGACGCTGCAGTCGCGCGAGGACCGAGAGATCGAACGGATTCTTTCGGATCTTTCCGCCGCCGTTTCCGAACAGTCGGGGATCATTCGTCTCGACTATCACACGATCACCGAACTGGCGTTCTACTACGCCGAGGGATCGCTTGCCGACAAGATGAAGGCAAATCAGCCGACCGTCGCGGATACCCCCTTGATCGATCTCAAGCGTGCCCGCCATCCCCTGATCGACGCGAACAAGGTCGTTCCGATCGACGTTTCGTTGGGTGAAGACTATGACACGCTGATCATCACAGGGCCGAACACGGGCGGTAAGACCGTAACGCTGAAAACGCTCGGACTTTTCGTCATGATGGCGCAGGCGGGGTTGCAGATCCCGGCGGAGGAGGACTCCCTGATCGGCGTCTTCTCGGACGTTCTGGCGGATATCGGGGACGAGCAGAGCATCGAGCAGTCGCTTTCTACCTTCTCCTCTCACATGGTCAATATCGTGGATATCCTCGGAAAAGTCGGGGAAGGTACGCTGGTTCTCTTCGACGAACTCGGCGCCGGAACCGATCCGATCGAGGGTGCGGCGCTCGCCGTTTCGATCCTCGAAGAGGTCAGACGCAAAGGGGCGAGAATCGCCGCGACCACCCACTACGCCGAACTGAAGGCGTACGCGCTGGATACGCCCGGCGTGAAGAACGCTTCGTGCGAATTCGACGTCGACACGCTTCGCCCGACCTATAAACTGATCGTCGGGACGCCCGGTAAATCCAACGCATTTGCCATTTCCGAACGGTTGGGACTTCCCGCGTCGGTCGTTTCCGAAGCGAAGGAACGCGTCTCGAAAGAGAATCGCCGCTTTGAAAACGTGATCGAACGGCTCGAAACAGACCGGATCGCGATGGAGCGCAACCGGGAGGAGACCGAACGGCTCCGCCTTGAGTACGAACGCTTCAAACAGGACGCGGAAAAGAGACTGCAGGAGAAGATCGCGGGTTCCGAAAAAGAGATCGAAAAAGAACGCGAACGCGCACGCCAGATGATCGACTCGGCGCGCGCGAACAGCGAGTTCGTTTTCAAGCAACTGGAAGAGATTCGGAAGAAACAGGAGAGCGGACAGTTCGCCCGCGAACTTGCCGACGCCCGCGCCGCGGTGCGCGAGGCGCTGAAGAGAAGCGACGACGTCTACTCGTCCTTCTCCGGCAATTACTCGCTCGATGAGGAATACGTTCCGCCGCGCCCTTACAAGGTCGGCGACGCAGTCTATCTCGTCCCGTATCACCAGGAGGGCGAGATTACGGCGCTGCCCGGTCCCGACGGTCTTTTCGGCGTACGCGCCGGAATCCTGAAAGCCAAAATGGCGGGGAAGGATCTGAGATTGCTCGACGGAAAGATCAAAGATGCAGTAAAAAAGAAGAAGCCCGCCGTACCGGCGTCTGCCGGCGGTACGCAGAAGAAGGGAACGTCGGAGTTCCGCGTCGAACTCGATATCCGCGGGCGCTACGGCGACGACGGCTGGGACGAGACAGACAAATACCTTGATCAGGCGGTTTTGTCCGGGATCGCGACCGTGCGCATCGTTCACGGAAAGGGAACCGGAGCGCTTAAAAAGGCGATCTGGGAACACTTAAAGAACGACAGGCGCGTCAAGAGTTTCCGCCTCGGCAACTACGGCGAGGGGGACAGCGGCGTGACCGTCGTCGAACTCAAATAAATAACGCGGCGAAGGTCACTTCGCCGCGTAATTCTTTTATTGTTGTTCCGGAAGTTCCGGCGCCATAATGATTTCGTTTTCGGTCTCGCCCGCTTTGATCGCGGCGAACATTTGGTCGATGGTCTCGAACTTCACGTCGGACGAGATCGCGCCGCGTCTCTTTTGCTTGACGTTGTGGCAGTCGCTGCCGTAAACGGCGGGATGTCCGAACAGTTTGGCGTATCCGAGCGCCAGATCGTTTTCCTCGTCGGGGCGATTGGCGTTCAGGACCTCGACAGCGTCGACGTTTTTTGCCAGAATGATCAGATCGCTGCCCGGCAAACGGAAGGGATGCGCCTGCACGACGTAACCGCCTTCTCTATGTACCCATTTAACGAACTGTTCCACGTTCATAGTCTCGATCTCGGGGTGCGCGATCATCGTTTCGGGGCTGATGCCGTAGGTCGGGAAGTGGTTCCAACCGTTGTCTTTACACTGGAACTCAAATCCGAACCAGACTTGGAAGCCGATCTTGTCGCCTTCCTTCTTCGCGTCTTCGTATCCTTTTGCAAAGAGGCGAACCCTCTCTTCCCAGGGAAGTTCGCGCGGCACGGCGCAGTTTCCGTTGAAGAAATGGTCGGTGACGACGAACCCGGTGTATCCGAGAGAAGCGTAGCGCCTGACGTGCTCGGCGCCGGTCGATACCCCGCATGTGCTGACTTGGACGGTGTGAAGGTGGAGTTCATAGAGGTACTTTTTCATGGAATATGCCTTTCAATAAAAAAATCAATTGTGTTGTGACGGCTTTTTCTTTTGTGTGTTCGCCGCGATCTTTTTTAAGTATTCGATTTCTTCATCGGTCAGATATCTCCAACGACCGACCGAAAGACCGTTGAGTTTCAGTTCGCCGATCGAAACGCGGTTCAGGCGTTTGACGGTCAGCCCTGCCGCCTCGCACATTCTTCGGATCTGCCGGTTTCGTCCTTCGTAAAGATCCATCTTCAGAACCGTTCCGGTCTCGTCGACACGGTGGACCGTAACGTCGACCGGTAAAATAGGCTTTCCGTCCAGTTCGATCGGGGAACGGAGGATCCGCATCTGTTCGTCGCTCACCTCTCCCGCAACCTTGACGCGGTAACTTTTCGGGACGCTGTGGCTCGGATGAATGAGTTTGTTCGCGAGATCGCCGTCGTCGGTGAAGAGCAGCATCCCTTCCGAAACAAGGTCGAGCCGCCCGACGGGATAGACGCGGACGTGAATGCCAGAGAGCAGTTCGGTTACGCACTTCCGTCCCCGTTCGTCGGTCATACTGGTCAGGTATCCGCGTGGTTTATTCAGCATCAGGTACGTATATTCCTTACGTCTCGGACGGATCGGTTTTCCCTGATACGTAACAACGTCGCGTTCCGGCGTGATCTTATCGCCGAGAGCGGCGGGGCGGCCGTTGACGGTCACTTCTCCCGCCTCGATTGCCGCTTCCGCCGCGCGTCTGGACATGATCCCGCAGTCTGAAAAGAATTTCTGGATCCTGATTTGTTCTTTGTCGGTCATTTGTGAAACAGTCCCTTTTTGGTTTTGATCAACTCGACCGCGTCGGTCGCGACGAGGGGGGAATATCCGACGGTTTTTCCGTTCATTCTGTATACGATCGAGCCGACGATCTGCCCCTTCGCGATCGGAGCGGCAAGAAACCTTGAAAGCCGGATCTCGCGCTTCGGCAGGTCGACGCCCTTCGGCAGGGCAAGCGAGATCTCTTCGGCGTTGTTCACGCGAAGACGTTCCTTATCGCCGCCGACGACGGGGCAGTCGAAGACGTATTCGCCCGCCTTCAGGAGCGTTTTCGTTTCGATCAATGAAAAGCCGAAATCAAGCAGCGCGGCGTGATCGTTCCAGTCGTCCGGGGCGTTCAGAGTGACGGAGATCAGGGTGATCCCGTCGTGTTCCGCCGCACCGACAAGGCATCTGCCGCTCTTCTTGGTGAACCCGGTCTTCACCCCGATACAGTCGGGATAAAGGTTCAGCAGTTTGTTGTGATTGTATAGATACCGCCGCCCGCCGTCGGGAGAAGGGATCGTGTGCCGTTTGGTCGAGACGATCTCGCGAAAGGTATCGTCTTCGAGCGCCGCTGCGGCGATGATCGACAGGTCCCGCGCCGTGGAGTAGTGCTCGGGGGCGTCAAGACCGTGCGGGTTACAAAAGTGCGAGTTTTGAAGCCCGAGTTCGCGTGAGACCGCGTTCATCCTGTCGGCAAAGGCGTCGATCGAACCGGCGTTGGTCACGGCGAGCGCCGCCGCGGCGTCGTTTGCGCTCGCGAGCAGCAGCCCGTAGAGCAGATCGCGCACCGATAGCGTCTCGCCTGCTTTGAGGTACAGGGAGGAACCCTCGATCCCGCACGCCTCAACGGGGATCGTAACGGTCCTGTCAAGGTCGGGTTCGCTACGAAGGACGGTCAAGGCGGTCACGATCTTGGTCGTACTGGCGATCGGGCGGCGAAGGTCCGCGTTCTTTTTAAAAAGGACCGAACCCGTCGCCGGGTGATACAGGATCGCCGACGCGGCGGATACGCCCGGCGCTCTCGTGGGTTCCGCCGCCGAAGCGGGGAAGGAGAGAACGCCGAGGGAAAGGATCAGCCAACAGATCAGAACGCTCTTGAAACGCACGGGAAAAGGTCTCCTTCGTTTGAAGTTTCGCCTTTATTGTCCCCGTCACGCGTTTCGGTCATTCGTGATCTTATTCGCCTTCTTCTTCCACGTCTTCCGCCGGTTCGTCAAACGCTTCGTCCTGTGCGGCTTCGGTTTGCTTTTTCTTTTTCTTGTCGGCAAAGAAGGATTTCACCTTCTCGGCGATGGCCGGGACCTGCTCGACAAGTTTGGTGAAGGTGTCGTTCGACGCTTCGTTTACGATCGGGAGAACCGAGACCTTTCCCTCGACCGAGATGACGAGAAACGCCACCGGGACGAGCGAAACGCCGGTTCCGCCGCCGCCGCCGAAGTTGGGTTTGCCTTCCGAGTATTCCTTGACGTCGGGTTTGGCTTTCAGTTTCTTACCGTAATCAAGACCGCCGCCGACGAAACCCATCGAGAGTTTCGAGACGGGGATCACGGTCACGCCCGAAGCCGTCACGATCGGAGAGCCGACGATGGTCTCGGAGTCCGAGAGTTCCTTCAAACTCTTCAGCGAGTTGCCGATCAGTTCGGAGAGATTGGAGTTTTCCTTGATTTCCATTGTATCGTTTCCTTTCGGGAAAAATAAACTGTTTGAGATTGGTTAAATCGTGTTCAGGAAGCGGAACTTGAGATACGTGAACAGATGCAGAACCAGAAGGATGTTGATGTCGAAGGTGGTTTTCCCGCCGACGAAATCGGCGCGCACGTCAACGACGTCACGGTTTTTGGTCTTGACCGTCGCGATGTTGCGGTCGATCACTTCAAGCAGGGCGGCAAGCCCCGTGCTGACAGCGCCGTAGAGCATGGCTGTTTTTGCCGCGTCGTCGGTGCCGACCGTGACAACGACGCGCCGCGTTTTGAGCGTCAGAACGTCGGGAAGACGGTTGAAGAGCCGACCGAGGATGCGGGTGATGCGTTCGATCTTCCACGAGACAAAGACGGGTTTTCCTTCCTTTTTGACAGCCTTGTCAGTCTCGTCCTGAAACAGACCGTTCCCGAGCAATTCTTCCGAAAGAAGCGAGGAGTCCTCGTCGTCGGAGTTGAGGTTGAAGCGAAGGAACAGCCAGTACGCGTAGGCGGAAAAGGTCTTTTCGTTGTAGATGACGCGCACGCGGATCCTCGAATGGAGCAGCAGAGCGATCAGGAGAACGATCGATGCGATCACGATCAGAACGATCAGCGCCGGATGCATACGGTCATCTCCTTTCGGTTTGAGTTATGTGCGTCAGTCTTCTTTTCCGAAGATCAGTTCGGGCGTCGCTTCGGTCAGATCTTCGTCGTAAGCGTGTTGCGTCACGGTCTCGGACGGGGCGAAGGGAAGACCCGGTTCGTCGTCGTCAGAAAATTCGGGTTCCTCGCCTTCGGGGACCTCTTCGGGCGCGGGCGCTTCCTCGGCGGTCTCCGCTTTCGGTTCGTTTTCAAACGCGGCTCTTGCTTCCGCGTCCTCGATTGTCAGTTGGTTGGGATCGATCTCCTCGGCGTCGAAACGGTCTTGCACTGTCTGGAAGACCGCGGCGATCTCGTCGTTTGGAAGATCGGGCAACTGGTCGATCGAGTCAAGCCCGAAACAGCGCAGGAAAGAAGAGGTCGTACCGAACAGAACGGGGCGTCCCGGCGCGTCGAGTCGACCTTTCGCTTCGATCAGACCCCGTTCGACGAGCGAGGAGACGGCGTAGGAACTGTCCACGCCGCGTACCGCGTCGATATAGGCGCGGGTGACCGGCTGATGGTACGCGACGATCGCAAGGGTCTCCAGCGTGGACGCGGAGAGCGTACCGTTGCGGCGGATGCCGAGCGCGTATCGGATATACGCGAGGTATTCCGCCTTGGTACAAAGTTGACACTCGTCGTCAAGAGCGAGCAGGATCACGCCGCGCGGCACCTTGGAATGGTTGTACTTTTCGGCGTATTCCTTTACGGTCTTGCGAATGATCGGAGCGGTAAGATCAAATGTCTTCGCCAGCGCCTCGTAGGACACGGGGTGTCCGGCGGCGAACAGGATTGCCTCGATCGCTTCTTCGTAACTTTTCGGTTCTTCAAGCGGGCGGTTTTCCGGCTTCTCTTTGCGTTCGTTCTCGTTCTCCCCGAGTCCGGGAAGATCCATACGTTCCTGTTCAGGCGCCGGCGCCGTCTTGTTCTTCTTCATACTCGTATTCACTCACATTTCCGTCGATCGACGGTTGATAATCGGGATTGAGACGGAAGCGGATGCGAAGTCCGCCCGTGTCGGGTTCCAAAAAGATCTCGTCGCTTTCGTCGGGTTCAACGCCGGTGTTGTCCTCGGTAATGACGATCCGCTGCAATTTGACCAGTTCGAGAATACCGATGAACCGCGCGAGCAATTCCGATCGGTTTTCCGCGTCTTTCAGAAGGAAGAAGAGCGAGGCTGACTCCTGGATCTCCAAAATATCCATGATCTCGTCTATCTTTTCTTCGACCGAAACCACGCGGCGTTTGATCAGGGGATCGAACACCGTCTGCGGCGGCTGCTCGGAGGATTTGAAGCGGGCGAGCAGGACGTTCAGGGCTTTTGTCAGAAGCCCGGTGTCCAGACCGAGCGGGAAGCCGTTTTCGGGCGGGATCTCGTCGTTATCCTTGACCATACGCCCGGAGTATTCCTCGTAAAGAGGTTTGAGTTCCGCCGCGGCTTCCTTTGCCTGTTGGAGCAGAAGAAGGGCGTCGGCGAGTTCTTTGCGCGGGTCTTCCTGATCGTCCCCCGTGCGCGGAAGAAGCATTTTCGCCTTGATCGCCATCAGTTCCGACGCCATGACGATAAACTCTCCCGCGACGTCCATATCCATCCGTTCCGCCTCGGCAAGATAGTCGAGGTACTGGCGACAGATCAGGGCGATCGGGATATCGGTAATGTCAACTTTGTTCTTCTGGCATAGCGAAAGAAGCAGGTCGAGCGGGCCTTCGAACTGTTCGAGTTTGTAGGTCGGTTCACTCATACGGAGTGCTCCTTTCGCGGTTTCTTACGCAAGGAATGGGATCTTGATAAACAGGGTGATCATCCGGGCGGAGATCTTCTTCGCAGCCCCGCCTATCCAACCAGTGAGGGACAGGATCGAAACGAGCCGCGAAAGAACCGGACTTGACGCGATCGCGGGGACCCCGAGCAAAAGATCCGCAAGGTACGAACCGCCGATCATCCAGATCAGGACGAAAATATAGATCGCGCGCTCGTGCCGGACAAGCCAGAAGGCGGCGCGGCGGGGAAGCAAGAGCGACAGGATCCGTGAACCGTCGAGCGGCGGCAGGGGCAGGAGATTGAAGAGCGCCAGCGCGAGGTTCATGATGTGGAGCAGATAGAAAAAGCGGAACAGATAAAAGAGGAAAAGCGAGAGAAAAGAGGTGACGGTGGAGGTAACGGGGATCTTCTCGGCACCCGCGTAGGAAAGCAGGAGAAAGAAGGTAGAAACAAACGCGATCAGAAAGTTTGTGATCGGACCCGCAGCCGCCGTTACTGCCATGCCGACTCTCGGCTTTTTGAAGTTTCGGGGATTGATCGGGACGGGTTTTGCCCACCCGATGTGGAAAATCAGAAGGGAAAGCGCGCCGATCGGATCGAGATGCCGGATCGGGTTGAGCGTAAGTCGCCCCAGATCCCGCGCCGTCGGATCACCGAGTCGGTAGGCGATATATCCGTGCGCGCATTCGTGCAACGTTAAGGAAAGCAGGACTGCGGGCAGGGACAGGAGCAGATCGATCAAGGTCTCGTTCAAATCGTATCTCCTTTTCGGATCAGCCGAGAGACGCGGCGATCCGCCCGAGAAGTTCGTCCTTTCCTTCCTTGGTCTTGGAGGAATAGAAGACGGGGGCGGGGGCGCCGACCGTTTCGGCAAGTTGTCGGAGCGTTTGTTCTGCTTCGGCTCTCTCGGTTTTGTTGAGTTTATCGGTCTTGGTCGCGACGAGAAGGAAGGGAACGCCGCTAGAATTCAGCCAGTCGATCATCATAAGATCGTCCTTGGTCGCGCCGATGCGCGCGTCGATCAACTGAACGACCAGACGCAAAAGGTCGCGGTTGGGATTGCGGGTGAAATAACCGTCGGTCAGGTTCTGCCAGACACGCTGCGATTCCTTCGAGCGGTTGGCGTATCCGTAACCCGGAAGATCGACGAAAAAGAGTTTCCGGTCGATCTCGTAAAAATTGACGGTAATGGTCTTCCCGGGCGAGGACGAGACGCGGGCGAGCGAATTCCTGCCGAGCAGGGAGTTGACGAGCGAACTCTTGCCGACGTTCGAGCGCCCCGAAAAGGCGATCTGCGGCAGGGGATCACGAGGAAACTGGGAAGGAAGACCTGCAGTGATCCGAAGAGCCGCGCGGGTGGGATTAAAGAGCATGGATCGTTCCTTCCTTTCTATTCGTATTGGGTACGGTTCAGACGGTCGCCTGTTCGGTGACGGTCGGTTTGACCGGATCGAGGATCATGCGGGGCATTGCGCCGAAGTCGGTCTTTTGCGTTTGCACGGTTTCGGTCGGAGGACACAGGGCGACTGCAAGTGCGTCGGCAACCGTCTCGCAGGGGATAAACTGGATCGCGTCTTTGACGGCTTGGTCGACCTCGGAAAGATCCTTCAGGTTCTCCTTCGGGATCAGAACGGTCTTGACACCGCCGCGGTAGGCGGCGAAGGATTTTTCACGCAGACCGCCGATCGGAAGGATCTTGCCGTGCAGGGTGATCTCTCCCGTCATCGCGACGTCGCGACGGCAGGGGCGACCGGAAAGCGCCGAGATCAGCGAGCAGGTCATGGAAACGCCGGCGGACGGCCCGTCCTTCGGGATCGCGCCCTCTGGGAAGTGAACGTGCAGATCCTTGGTGTTATAGAAATCGGGTGCGATGCCGTACTTGTCGGCGACCGTGCGCGCATACGTGACGGCGAGTTGCGCCGACTCTTTCATGACTTCTCCGAGCGAACCGGTCAGGGTGATCTTGCCGGTACCGGGGACGGCAACGACCTCGACTTTGAGAAGGTCGCCGCCCGCCTGCGTGTAGGCAAGGCCGTTGATCACGCCGACGGGGTCGACGGGTTCGGGCTGCTCGGGTTTGCATTTCTCCGGCCCGAGGTAGGACGCGAGATCGGCGGGAGCGATGGTCACGGATTTGGCTTCGCCTTCCGCGATTTTCTTCGCCGCCTTGCGGCAGAGCGAAGCGATGGTGCGTTC
>JAEEGL016319390.1_pt1 | contig 17451 bp, 15 predicted proteins | sample 9134231 | NCBI WGS metagenome assembly JAEEGL01 (sample SAMN16246548, study PRJNA631951) | gut metagenome | biome: gut microbiome; feature: rumen; material: fiber-attached | host: Bos | place: Iran: Karaj | collected 2018-10 | reverse complement strand
AGTTGTGGAGGACGGGGTTAATGGCTTCGTATTAAAGCAGCAGGACAGCCAGGATTTGATCTAGGAGATACAGGAATTCCTGAGCCTTGGGGGGGGAGAACGAAAGGCTATGGGGCTGGCCGGCAGGGCTAAGGTTGAACGGGAATTTGACCGCCAGATCGTTATAAAGAAGTATTTGGCTGAAATCGAATCTGTAAGGAAGAAATAATGCGAAGACTGATAAACAATCTTATCAGCGTTTCTGTTTCGCTGATCAAATTTACGATCATAAGCTGTTCCACTGGAAGAGCTTTAAGTTTTCACCGTTTGAACGCTTCTCGCCTAAAGTTGTGACGGAGTTCAATAAAGGGGGCCATGTGAGCTTCGGCAGAATGGTGAGGGTTCATAGCGGAACAAAAATAAAAGTACGAAACGGCGCAAAGCTGAAAATTGGCAGCAATGTGAAGCTGCATTATAATTCATCATTGCTTGCCATGATCAGATTGATATTGGCGAGAACACGGAGCTTGGACCGTCGGTATTTTTATATGATCATGACCATGACTACCGAGCAGGTTTATTTACTGACAGCAATAGGGAAACATTTCGTTCTGCGCCTATCAAGATTGGCAAGAACTGCTGGATCGGAGCCCAAACTGTTATCATTAGAGGAACATAAATTGGTGATAACTCCGCCGTAGGCGCGGGTTGCGTGCTCAAGGGCAATTCCCCCACGAATTCTGTCATTGTTCAGAAGCGGATCACAGAGGTTTTGGCCGGTTAAGAATGATTAATAGCGGTGGAACCCTGTATTCCGCGGAAGGTTGGTGAGTTATGCAGTCTGGTCAAACGGTTCTTTATACGGGAAATTTCAGCATCGAACAAATGAATGCCGCTGGGAAAAGAGTGTTCGCCAACGCCACGGTCATGCGTTCGCTGGGATACCACATGGTCATGGTAGGGGTCGACCTGGACGACAGCGGCAGTACAGATATCCTGGCCACGGGCAGCCTGCGAGACGGGATCGAGATCTACCATTATCCCGGGGCCCTTTTTCACAAGAGCCGCTCCAACTACTTGGCTTTTTTTGCCCAGCTGAAGAGGCTGCTGGAGGAGCGCAGGTGGGACGTGAAGGCGGTGATCGGCTATAACAGCCCCAGTTTGGCCCCGTTCATCGGCCTTGTTCAGAGCTACTGTCGCGCCCGTGGGATCAAGTATATTACCGACGTGGCGGATTGGCTGACCGTTGACGCGAACAACCCCCTCTTTCGCGTGCTGCGGCAGGCCGATATCACGCTGAAAAACGCCTATTACAGCAATAAGAGCGACGGAGTGATCGCAATAAGCACATGGCTCGCGGACTACTACAGGAAAAGAGTCCAGTATGTGACCGTTGTCCCCCCCCTGTCTCTGGATAGAAGGAAGGGGAGTGGATCGAGACCGGAGATTCCCCAGGTCGTATACGCGGGACTGCCCTTCAGAAAGGGTGCAGTCATGGGGGATCCCAGTGCCATGAAGGATCGGTTTGATGTGGCCTGTGACCTCTTGCGGAGGGCAGCGGAGCGGGGAGCGGACTTTCGGTTTCATGTTTTTGGGTTTACGAGAGAAGAATTCCTTTACAGCATTCCGATGCTGGCGGACAGCCTGGAGGTTCTGGGCGACAGGATCGTTTTCCACGGGATGAAGCCAATGGAGGAGGTTCAGGCTGCGGTCAGCGAGGCGGATTATACGATTCTGATTCGGGAGAAAAACCGCGTCACCACGGCAGGCTTTCCTACAAAGGTGTCGGAGAGCATTACCTGCGGTACCCCTGTCATTACCACAAGAACCTCGGATATCGACAAATATCTTCAGGAGGGCAGGGGCGCCTTTTTCTTTGACCTGGAGGATTCGGAGGCGGCAAAGGAAAAGCTGATCGAGCTGTTGAGGAAAAACGTCACGGAACGAAGCAAGCAGAAAGCGGAGTGCGATAGAATCGAAGCGTTTGACCCTTCCACCTATTTAGATAAGATCCGTTCGTTTCTTTGTGAGGTGCTCGGCCCGGCTTCCGAGGCCGGGGAGAAGCGCCGCAAGGACGGAGGCAGTTAAGAATGGCTTTCGTATCTAATGGTGTTTGGAACCGGAATTTCTGGAGGAATTGGCTTCCAGCCATTGCGATTTGTTTTCCCTATATATGCGCGGTAGTTTCCCTGAACGGGATCAGCATTGTTCTGGCATTCCTGTTGGTGATTATGGCCGTAGTGATGCTTGGCCTTGGAAAATACCGGGTTTATCGAGAGTTCCTGATTACGTTTCTATTCGTGCTGTGTGCCTTTGCGCTGTCACTGGTCCGCGTCAAAGAAAAGAGCGCCACGCTGGATTACGCCATACGGTTCCTGCTGTATGATACCGCCCCCTTTTTGATCGGGACGCAGGCCAAGGACAAGGAGAAGGTGCTGAAGAACGTACTGATTCTCGGTTGCGTTGGCCTTCCAATCCTTTTTATCCGCAGGGTGTCCCTGGAGGACAACAGCATGCTCATGGGCCTGGCCTATTCCTGCCTGCCGGTGATGGTTGCCGCGCTGATTGGGATCCTGCTGAATAAGAACCTCAGATTGCTCTCCCTCATCGTGCTGGGGGGAATCCTTGTCAAATTGGTCTCCTTCGCGCCCCGAGGGATTTGGGTCATTCTGATCTCCGCCGGTATTTTGGCCATCCTGCAACATGTGTTTCTGGAGAAGAACAAGGGACTCGGCCGGCTGAAGGCGATCCTGCTGCTGCTGGTGATCGCCGGGATCTTGCTCTATGTGGTCCTGCATTTTGAAGCAGTGGTCAAATGGCTGGATGACACGATCTACCGGGTGTTCCATTTCCGGGTCTACGCCCTGTGGAAGATCCAATACTATTTGAAGCAGGGGAACTTGTACAACGGAAGAGACGTGCTGACGGATGCCGCGATTCGAATTGCCCAGAAAAACCCGTTGTTTGGACGAGGGATCGGCTATTTTGAAGCACAGAACGAAGGCGCCTACTGCCATAACCTTTTGCTCCAGACGATTTGTGAGGGTGGCTTTTTTTTCCTGGTGCCTGTCATCTGGTATGTGATCAGCGTGATTGGGAAAGTCTTTCGCTATCCCCTTCGGGGGAAGGGAACCGACGGCTGGTGGATGATCCTGACCTTCTGCTGCGGGATCGAAATGTTCTTTTTCTCATCGGTTTATTGGATATACGCTCCGTTCTGGTTATTTCTCGGCGCGGCGATGCGCATGAATAAAACCAACGGATAGCGACCGTCACAGGGGGGCCTATGAATTCTCTTGTCCGTGAACTTGCTTACGGCGCGATTGTTTTCGTGCAGCGCGTCAAGAACCGTACCTTAACGGTGCGTACGGGAGCAAAGTGCACCATGAGCTCCAGGTTTGAGGGATACAACAAACTGGATCATCACTCCTTTTTTTCCGGAGAGTTGGGCTATGCCAGCTACATCGGCGCGAAATCCGTCATCATTGGTAAAATTGGGCGATTCTGTTCCTTTGCGGAAAACGTAACCTTCCTCACCAAGACTCATCCGGTGAAGGGCTTCGTATCCACCCATCCCTGCTTTTATTCCCTGAAAAAACAGAGTGGATTTACCTTTGTGACTGAACAGGCATTTGATGAGGATCCCCTGTTGGAAAACAGCCGTTACTCCATTGAGGTGGGAAACGACGTGTACATAGGGTACGGGGCGACCATCATCGGCCCCGTGAGGATTGGGGACGGAGCGGTGATTGCCGCCGGGGCTGTGGTGACCGGTGACGTGCCGGCTTACGCTATCACCGGAGGGGTACCGGCCAAAGTGATCCGGTACCGATTCCCCCCTGAGGAGATCGCATTTCTGGAACGGATCCGCTGGTGGGACATGCCCCAGACCTGGCTAAGGGAACACGCGGCGGACTTTCGTTCCCTAGCGAAGCTGAGAGCGGCGATGGAGAGCGAAGAATAAGGAGAGCGAGTATGTCGAAAATCGCGGTGGTTCTGGCGCTGCCAATCGAATACAACACCTCCTCTATGCTGCGGTGCAGAAGCATTATTGCCGCGCTGGGGGAGTTGGGACATGAGATCAAATGCTTCTGCCCCAACCCCAATACGGGGAGCAAGTATTACAGCAAGGAGCCCGTCCAAATCCCCGGCCTGGAGGTCTTTCGCTTCGGAAGAAAGGCATGGGATCCCTCCCCGGCTAGCGCCGGGAAGGGGAATCGGGGGGGCGTAAAAGCCCGGCTTAAGGGGATGACCCTGGGCCTCTTCCGCAAGGTGGACGTCTTCGGTTCCACCCTGCGGTATTTGCCGGAGCGCAAGGGGATATCCCGGGAGATTTCCCGGGGGGGCTTTGACATCCTGCTGTCCTTCTCCGATCCGATGCCTGCCCACATGATCGCCAAATACTGTAGACAGCACAACCCGGGGCTGCGGTATGTGCAGCAGTGGGGCGATCCACTGGCCGGCGATACTATCAGCAAAATCGCGCAGCCGGTTTGGCTGCGGAAAATCATTGAAAACAACCTGTTGGCGCCGGCTGATCGGGTCTGCTACGTCTCGCCCCTTACCTGCGAGGAGCAGAAAATGCTTTTTCCGAAGCAGGCCCATAAGATGATCTTCCTCCCTACGCCCAGTCTGGACTATGAGGAGGACGTTTCGGGGGAGCAGCTCAGCCTCGGCTACTTCGGTAGCTACAACTCCGCAGCCAGGGATCTCAGGCCCTTTTATGAGGCCGCGAAACAGAACACGGACGCCCGGTTCTATATTATCGGCGATTCCGACCTGAGCCTGGAGAGCACGGAAAACGTGACGGTGCTCCAGCGGATCCCCCACGCGGAGCTGAAGGATTACATGGAAAAGATCAACGTCATCGTCTGCCTGATGAACAGGAAGGGGAATCAGATCCCTGGGAAGGTTTATCACTACGCCTCCTCCACCAGGGATATCCTGTTCATTAAGGACGGAGAGTGCGGAGACGCCATCCAGGAGTTCTTCCAGAAATATGACCACTACACCTTTGTGGACAATAACGCCCGGTCGATCGGTGACGCGATCAAGGGCTATCTCCAAAACGGGGTGCCGGTTCGCAGGCCTGTTTCAGATTTCAGGGCTTCCGCCATTGCGAAAGTGCTCATTGGCGAAGAGGGAGGACAGTGACCTATGAGATACTTAAGCCTTACCTTCGATTACGAGCTCTTTTTTGGGGATAACAATGGCACCTATGACGAGGTCTTGTTCCAGCCCACCTATAAGCTCATTGACATGCTTGAATCGGAGGGCGTATCGGCGACCTTTTTTGCGGACGTCTGTTCGATCCCTGTGGCAAGGCAATTCGGGGAGGAGGCGTATGTGGAGGGCTTTGGCCGCCAGCTCCGGTATATGGGGGAGCATGGCCAGGACGTGCAGCTCCACCTTCATCCCCACTGGTTTTATTCACAGTGGGACGGAACCCGGTGGGTCTTCTCCAACCAGGGGTATCGGCTGCACGAGTTCGAAAAAGACGGCAGAATGAATCAGATCATCGCGGACGGGGTGCAGTATCTGACGGATACGCTGACACCTGCAGATTCCGATTACCGCTGTATCGCCTACCGGGCGGGCGGCTTTTGTATGCAGCCCCATGAAAGCGTTATCAGGGCTTTGTTTGACAATGGCATCCGGGTGGACTCCTCTGTGGCACCTCAGTTATTTGTGGAGTCAGACGCCCACGCATACGATTACCGGCACCCCCTCCAGAAGATGAATTGGCATATTTCAGACCGCGGCCAGTGGTGGGAGGATCATCCGGCGGGGACGTCCCTGCTGGAAATCCCGGTGGCCACCATCGACAAATCTCCGGTCAGCTTTGTGGCGCGGAGAGTGCTGACGCCGGATCGGGTGAAATTAAACCTAGGCCCCAAAAGAGGCTCCTACATAGCCACCCATACGAAGCCCCAGAGCAGGGTGAAAGCGGTTTACGATTATATCACCTGCTATAATGCCGTTTCCATGGATGCCTACGCAGCCGAGCACCTCTATTACCAGGTGAATCGCCTGTTACGGAAGCGCTACTGTGACGGCGAGATCGTGGCGATGATCGGGCATCCGAAGCTCGTAACGGAGACCTATATAGACAATCTCCGCAGGTTTATTGAGCGGATCAAAAAGGAGCCGCGATTTGCCTTTGTTTCCCTCCGGGAGGCATACCGGAGGGCGGAACGGGGATAACCTTGCGTGTACAGGAGGCGCTGCCTCGGGTCACCATCTGAGCGCCCGCCTTGTAAGCGCCGTTTCAGAAATCATCCATTTACCGCCGGAGGTATGCGGCTTTCGCCGTCCCGGCGGCAGAAAGGCACAGGCATGGGAATGAACGTCAAAAAAAGATATGAAGAGCTTCCATCGGAGCTCCGGGCAAGGATGGAGGAAGGTAATGTTTTTTTCACAGAGGCCTATCGCAGTTATGCGGATGCCACCGGCTCCCGCATGTGGTATGTGTATAATGAGAACTACCTTCTTCCGGTCAATGTGATAGAAAAGATAGGGATCAAGCGGGGGATGTATGTATCGGAGCCGCTGCCGCTGGGCAGCGGGACGGGAAAACGAGGACTGACCGAATTTCTGAACGGCGCTTCGAGGGCCCTGAAGAAGGAAGGAATCACCTGGGTCTTTACCAGCGCGGCGGCGCTGTTCAGCGCGTATCCGGACAACAGCCTCAGGATCCCCTTCGGGAGCCACCTCATTGATCTGTCCCTTTCGGAAGAGACGCTGATGATGAAGATGCACTCCAAGCATCGCAATGCCGTTCGCCGGGCAGAGAGGAACGGAGTCACGGTAGTTTCGGGGGGAAAAGAGTTGATTCCGGATTATCTGAAGGCCGATGTCGACACTTGGGAGAGAAGCGAACGAGAATCCTACGGCGGCGGGTTCTTTGAAAGCATCCTGGAAACGATGGGGGATAAGGCGGTCCTGTACGTCGCCTATAAGGATGGCGAGCCCCAATCGGGAGCCTGCTACTTCGTCAATCACAAGATGTGCTATTATATGTACGGCGCAAGCATAACAAATCCGGAGCCGGGCGCCTCAAATCTGCTTCAATGGGTCGCCATCCGGGATATGAAAGCGGCTGGCGTCGAAAGGTTCAGTTTTGTGGGGTGCAGGATCAACGAGGACGAAAACAGCAAGTTCTACGGGATCCAAAGATTTAAGGAACGCTTCGGCGGCGAGCTTTGTCAGGGATTTATGTTCAAGGTGATTCTTGCCCCGGTGAAATACAAGCTGTTTCATAAGCTCTACCAGCTGAGGAAGGGTACGGAGCTGAGCGACGCCATCGATCAGGAGATCGGGAAATGGCCCGAGCTGCAGGCTGAACTCACTGGCGACGACCAATGAGTTCCTGCGCGTTTCGGAATAAGGAAACAAGGGCAATAAACAATAAAGGAGAATCGCTTTATGATCAATGTTATCGGACTAGGATATATCGGCCTTCCTACAGCGCTGATGATGGCGTCTCACAGCGTAGAGGTGGTTGGCACAGACTATAACAGGGAACTGGTGGACACTCTGAATCAGGGCAAGACGACCTTTAAGGAAAAGGGTCTTGACGAGCTGTTTTCGGACGCAGTGGCCAAGGGGATCCGATTTACGACGGAATACCAGAAGACGGATACATACATCGTTTCGGTTCCAACGCCCTACGACAAGTTCAGCAAAAAGGTGGATCCCAGCTATGTTGTGGCAGCCGTCAAGGACGTAATGAAGGTGTGCCCCAAGGGCACTACAGTGGTGATCGAATCCACGGTATCCCCCGGGACGATCGAGAAGTTCGTCCGACCTGTGATCCGGGAGGCGGGCTTTGTGATCGGCCAGGATCTAAATCTGGTTCACGCCCCGGAGCGGATCATTCCTGGAAACATGGTGTATGAGCTCCTTCATAACAATCGAACCATTGGCGCGGATGACCGAGAGGTCGGTGAGCGGATCGCAAAGCTCTATGCCTCTTTCTGCCAGGGGGAGATCGTTGTTACCGACATTAAGACCGCAGAGATGACCAAGGTGGTGGAGAATACCTTCCGCGCGGTCAACATTGCCTTTGCCAATGAGCTTGCGAAAATCTGCCGCCATGACAACATGGACGTGTATGAGATCATTCGGATTTGCAATATGCATCCCCGTGTCAGTATTCTTCAGCCGGGCCCCGGCGTGGGCGGCCACTGTATTTCCGTAGATCCCTGGTTTTTGGTGGGAGACTACCCCTCTCTTGCCAAGGTGATTGACGAGGCGATGAGAACCAATGACGGTATGCCGGACTTCGTGCTCAACCGTATTTATGAGATCATGAATGAAAAAGGGATGACCGACATCAGCCGTGTGGGCCTGTACGGACTAACTTACAAGGAAAACGTGGACGACATGCGTGAGAGTCCCACCCTCCAGCTGCTGGAGAGCCAGGAGCGTCACCTGGCCACCGGTCTGAAGGTCTACGATCCTTTTGTTGAGAAGGACGTGGTCAAAAACCAGTACCATGAGCTTGACACTTTCTTACAGGATGTGGATTTTGTGGTCATCATGGTGAAGCACAACGAAATCCGGGAGAATATGGACAAGCTTGCAGGCAAGGTTGTTCTAGATTGCCACAACATCTGTGAGCTTCCGGGTGTGTATCATATTTAATGGACGGTGGGCGGTGGACCCGTAAGAGCGCCGTCCCGGCCTCGATCTCCCGAGCCGGGAGCGGGCAGGGCGAAAACAGGAGTAATGCAATGTTAGCAGCCATCGTAACGTCATATAATGATTCATATAAGCTGAAGGAATGGAGAGAGCACTTCGATGAGATGAAGGCCGTGATCGACGAATATATCATCGTTGATAACGGATCCTCCGACACCGCTTATCTTAGCGAGCTGAAGTCGTCTTTTCCTGAAGCCACGCTTCTGGAACTGGGGGAAAACAAGGGGACGACCGGGGCCTATAACGCGGGAATCCGGTACCTTCTCAGGGAATCCGGGGCGGACTATATTATGCTCATCGGGAATGACATCCGGATTACCCCGGAATCCATAGAAAAACAAATCGCGTACCTTGACACCCACCGGGAAGTGGGCATGGTTGCGCCGGTGCTACTGAAAAAGGATTCCATGGAGATCGAGGACGGGGGATGTTCTATCAACCCCAGGAAATTTACCCTGAATCCCAGTAGAGTAGGGGACCGGTTTGATGAGATCGATCACCGCGCCGCTGAAGTGGACGCGGTAACCGGGGGCATGAATATTGCGAAACGGTCCTTTTATGAGACGATGGGCCTGCAGGATGAGGCGCTGTTTATGTATTCCGATGAAGTGGATATGGGCCTGCGCGCCAGGGAGAAAGGGATAAAGATGGCGCTGGTGGCGGAGGCGTGCGCCTGGCATCAGCATATCAATCCCCAGAACAATGGGTTGCGGCATCCTTACAGCGCGTATCTCATGGGGAGAAATAAAGTGTACCTGGCCTGGAAACACGGGCCCCGGGGCAACGCGGCTTCTCTGTTTTTACAATATCTGCTAGAAGACACCCTGCGCATGGGAAAGGCGCTGCTGGAACGGGATCCCGAGAGATGTGAAAAGTACAGATGGCACATCATCGGCGCCTATTATGGGCTGAGACGGGACATGGGAAGAAACCGCTACTCATCTATCGGGGGAACGGAATGAACGAAGATGTTCGTAGCAAGGTCGTCAGCGGCCTTGCCTGGACCTATATGGAGAGGGTTACGGCCCAGCTAGTTAGCCTTCTGGTTACGGTCGTCCTAGCCAGATTGATCACGCCCGAGGAATACGGAATGGTCGCCATCGTGACGATCTTTACGGAGCTCTCCAACGTGATCGTGGTCAACGGGTTTGGAACAGCCCTAGTGCAGAAGGAACACCCGCAAAAGGAGGATTATTCCACCGTTTTTTACGCAAGTCTCATGATTACGGCGGCGCTGTACGGGTTATTGTATCTTTTCGCACCCATGATCGCACGTTTTTATGAAATGGAGGGGTTGACGCCGGTGATCCGTGTTGTGGGCCTCCAAATGCCCATCGCAGCTGTCAGTTCCGTACAGCAGTCCTATATTTCCAAGCGAATGGAATTTAAACGGTTCTTCTTCTCTACGATCATCGGGACCCTGATTTCTGCCGTGGTGGGAATCGTGCTTGCCTGCTGGCATTTTGGCGTATGGGCCCTGGTCGGCCAGCTGATGACCAATAGAATCGTCGATACCACGATCCTGTCGTTTACCTCCGGCTGGAGGCTTTCCAGAGATTTCTCAGGAAAAGCCTTTCGGGGCCTGTTTGCCTATTCATGGAAAATTACGGCGTCTTCGTTTTTGATCACGTTGTATGACAATATTAGAGGCCTAATCATCGGGAAGAAATATACCGCGGGCGATCTCGCCTTTTACAATAAGGGGCGGCAGTTCCCGAATCTGATATCGGCAAACATCAACACCTCCATATCAAAAGTGCTGTTTCCGGCCTTGAGTAAGGAGCAGAACGACAAAACTGCGGTTCTCGGAATGACGCGCAGGGCCATCAAGGAGAGCACCTTCATCCTTACGCCGCTTCTTGTTGGTCTCGCCGCCTGTGCTAGACCCTTTGTGCTGGTTGTCCTGACGGAAAAATGGCTTCCCGTGGTCCCTTACTTACAGATCATGTGTATAATCTACGCGCTCCAGCCCATGCAGACGGCAAGCATCCAGGCGATGAAGGCCATCGGCAGAAGCGATACCTATTTGTGGCTGGAGGTGATCAAAAAGATCTTGAATTTTGTGATCCTGTTGGTGTCCCTATTTGCGTTCAAGGATGTGTTTGTGGTTGCCGTCGGTGCCCTAGCCGCCGAACTCGTATCGACGGTAATCAACATCCCGGCCAATAATGTGCTGATACAGTATAAGCTGAGGGATCAGCTGTACGACATCGCAATTCCCTTTGCTTTTTCGGTGGTAATGTGCCTTCTGGTAACACTCTGCGGGACACTTCCCGGAAAACCGCTTCTCATTCTGGTTTTCCAGGTGGGCGTCGGTGCCACAGTTTACCTTTTGCTTTCCGTCGTATTCAAGGTTGAAAGCTTTTCTTATACGATCAAAATACTGAAAGGTATTTTACGAAGGAAGGAGAAATAACGATGCTGCCACTTGTTAAACCCTATATCGCTCCCCCGGAGGAAATGCTGCCGGCGATTGAAAAGGTGCTCTACAGCGGTTATATCGCGGAGGGCGAGGCCGCTTGGGCCTTTGAAGACGGGATCCGGGAATTTCTGGGAAATCCCAATACGCTTGCGGTTCAGTCCGGGACGGCAGCACTTCACCTCGCACTGCTCTTATTGAATGTTGGCGTTGGCGATGAGGTGATTAGCACGCCCATGACCTCCGAGCCCACGAATACGACCATAGCGATCACCGGCGCCAAGGTGGTTTGGGCCGACGTGGATCCCAACACGGGACTTCTGGATCCGAAATCGGTGAGGGAAAAAATTACGGAGCGCACGAAAGCGATCATGCTGGTGCACTATGCCGGAATGGTCTGTGACATGGACGAATTCAATAGAATTTCAGAGGAGACGGGAATCCCGGTGATCGAAGATGCCGCCCATGCGCTGGGAAGCAAATATATGGGCAAGATCATAGGATCCAACTCTCGTTTTACCTGCTTCTCCTTCCAGGCCATCAAGCAGCTGACGACTGTTGACGGCGGAGCGATCGCCTTCCGTAATCCCGAGGACGTTACGCCCGCCAGAAAACTCCGCTGGTTCGGACTGGACAAGAAGGTTTCGCGGTTGGAGAATGATATTACCCGGGCGGGATACAAGTATGGCATCAACAATCTGACGGGCATCATCGGAACGGTTCAGCTGAAGCATAACCGGGAGATCCTAGGCAAATATATCGCCAACGGTAAGGCGTATGACGATGCCCTCAAGGGCGTCCCCGGGGTCACGCTGATCCCCTTTTATCCCCACACTGAGCCGTCCTACTGGCTCTATACCATGAAGGTAGAAAACCGGGATGGGTTTATCCGAATGATGGAGGAAAACGGCATCACTGCGTCGCCGCTGCATCACCGCAGCGACACCCACAGCGTCTTTGCCGCCTCCCGGTGTGAGCTGCCCAATATGGACGCGTGGTACAGCCAGTATGTGCATATTCCCTGTGGCTGGTGGGTCGATGAGGAGCAGCGGGAAAAGATCGTTTCCGCCATCAAGCAGGGCTGGTGACCACCCGATCACCCCAAAAAGGGGGACAGCGCAGGGGACGCTGGAACCCGGCCCCGGAGGAGAAGATTGCCTGTTGCGAGGCCGGCTTTATCAGCAAAAGAAGGATGAAGGAGGCAAATTGTGATTCCTATTTTCAAGCCGTATATGCCGGAGCTGCCGGACATGGATTCCATCCTCTATGGGGGGGCGCTGGCATACGGGGCACAGACCAGGATGTTTGAGGATCGCTTGAGAGACTACTTTGGCGTGCCTTATCTTATTGTTACAAACAGCTTCAATACCGCCATTTCTGTTGCTCTCGCATCTATGGAGATCCAACCCGGGAAAGGCGTGGTTGCCTCTCCCATGGCCTGCCTGGCCTCCACCCAGCCCTATCTTTCCTGCGGCCTCAGCGTGCGATGGGCGGATGTGGATCCTCATACGGGAACGCTTTCCCCCGATTCGGTTCGCAAACAGGTAGGACCGGAAACCGGCGCTATCGTTCATAATCACTTTTGCGGATATCCCGGCCACATTGACGATATTAATGCGATCGGCCACGAGCTGGGAATCCCCGTAATTGATGATGGGATCGAGTGTTTCGGCTCTGAGTACAAGGGCAGGAAGATCGGCAACTGCGGGACCGACGTGACAATCTTTTCCTTGACCGCGGTGCGTTTTTGCAACTGCATCGACGGCGGTGCAGTCATCTTTCGGGATAGGGAAATGTATGAAAGAAGCCTGCTGATTCGGGATTGCGGCATTGACCGGAGCAGATTCAGGGATGAGATGGGCGAGATCAATCCGGATTGTGATATCAGCCTGACCGGGTACAGCGCAACCATGAGCAACGTGAACGGGTACATCGGATTAAGGCAGATGGACTTTATTGAGGAGCTGCTGCGGAAGCATAGGGCCCAGGCAAGGAAATGGGAGGAGGCTTTGGAAGAGCAGAATGACCTCTCCCCCATCGTGCGCGAGAGCTGCGATCCAAATTACTGGGTGTATGGAATCCTTACAGAGAATAAAGCCATAACGATAAAGAAATTCCGCGAAGCGGGCTATTTTGCATCCGGCGTTCATATCAGAAATGATATTTACAGCGCCTTTGGAAAACAGGAGGTGGCCCTGCCCGGCGTAGACGAGTTCTATCGCAGGTTTGTTGCCCTTCCCTGTGGGTGGTGGATGCAATGACAGAGCTTCGGTGGGAAATTACAGAGCACTCCACCCTTGGCGATTCGGAGCGTCTGGGGATCGCCCGGCTGAAGGATCAGCATTGGATCCGCGGCGTGGAGTCCCAGATTGCCTGGTTAATGGACAATACGGAGGCGGAGGATCGCCACCTCATGGGGTTCGACGAAAACGGCGTGATCCGGGCTTACCTCAACCTTAATGAAATCACCGTTGTTATGGATGAGACTCCAGTGGTTATGATCGGCGTGGGTGGTGTGTGTGTGGACAAATCCTTAGAGCATAGCGGTCTCGGCAGAGTTCTGATGGCAAAGGCTGGTGCCTATCTGGCTCACCGACAGAGGACCGGGATCCTGCTGTGCAGGGAGAGAGTCCAAGGCTTTTATGAAAAATGCGGGTGGACTCTGTTGTCAACGGAGCAGGCCGTTGTTCAAGGAGCGGAATATACAAAACGGATCATGACCCGGCCCTGCGACATGAAGAAGTACGGGCAAATCATAATACCCAGAAACTTTTAAAAGAACAATAAGGTGGGAGGATATCACGCATGAGCGCTTTTAACGGAAGCACATTGATGATCACCGGAGGGACCGGGAGCTTTGGCAACACGGTTTTGAAGCACTTTCTTGCCTCTGATATTGGTGAGATCCGTATCTTTTCCCGTGATGAGAAGAAACAGGACGATATGAGACACGAGCTGCAGGCGAAGCACCCGCAGTTTGCCGGGAAGGTGAAGTTCTATGTGGGTGACGTGAGAGATCCCCGTTCTGTTGCCGACGCCATGCCGGGTGTGGACTATATCTTCCACGCGGCGGCTCTGAAGCAGGTTCCCTCTTGCGAGTTCTTTCCGATGCAGGCCGTGAAGACCAACGTTGAAGGGACCGATAATGTGCTGCACGCCGCCATTGACGCCGGTGTGAAGCGCGTCGTTTGCCTCTCCACGGATAAAGCCGCCTATCCCATCAATGCCATGGGTATCAGCAAGGCGATGATGGAGCATGTGATCTACGCCAATGCCCGTGTGGCGGCAGATCGTGGAGGCACCGTCATCTGCTGTACGAGGTACGGCAATGTGATGTGTTCCCGGGGTTCAGTCATCCCGTTGTTTATCGATCAGATCCGGGCAGGGAACCCGATCACCATTACAAATCCCGCAATGACCCGGTTCCTAATGAATCTGGATGAGGCGGTTGAACTTGTCCGATTCGCCTTTGAACACGCCGAGTCTGGAGACCTCTTTATTCAGAAAGCGGACGCCTCCACCATCGGGGATCTGGCAAAGGGCGTACAGCAGCTCTTTGGCGACACTGGTACCCAGATCATCGGCACGCGGCACGGTGAAAAGTTGTATGAGACGCTGATGACGAGAGAGGAGCGGCTCCGCTCGGTGGATATGGGGAAGTATTTCCGGGTGGCGGCGGATAACCGGGACCTAAACTATGATAAATTTTTCGTCAAAGGCCAGGTCCTGACGGAGGCGGAGGAGAGCTATACCAGCCACAACACCCAGCTATTGGACGTGGAGGGGGTTGTAAAAAAGATTCTCACCGCAGACTACGTGCAGGAGCAGCTCGCCGCGAAATAAAAGGCCCAAGCTCCGTTGCGCGGCGACGGTGGAACGGGATGCGCGCGAAAAACCTGTAGGAAAGGATTTTGCCATGAATATACTAGTGACAGGGTCTGCCGGATTTGTCGGAAGAAATCTTGTGGAGAATCTGAAGAACATCCAATCCGGAAAGAACAAGACCAGGAAACTACAGATCGACAGCATATATGAATATGATCTGGACAGCACCTTGGAGGATCTGGACAGATACTGCGCAAACGCTGATTTTGTCTTTAACCTGGCAGGGGTTAACAGGCCGAAGAATATACGGGAGTTCCAGGAAGGGAACTTCGGCTTTGCCTCTCTGCTTCTGGAGCGGCTTCGCGCCAATCACAACAAGTGCCCCGTGATGCTGTCGAGCTCTATTCAGGCATCTCTGTCAGGCCGTTTTGATGGCTCTGAATATGGGAAGAGCAAGCTGGCCGGGGAGAAGCTGTTTTTCTCCTATGGGGCGGAAACCGGGGCGGAGGTCTATGTTTACCGCTTCCCCAATCTGGTGGGAAAATGGGCGCGGCCAAATTATAATTCCGCTGTAGCAACCTTTTGCAACGCTGTAGCCAACGATTTGCCTTACACGGTCAATGACAGGAGCACGGTTTTGGAACTGCTGTTTATTGACGATCTCCTGGAAGAAATGTACGACGCCCTGGAGGGGCGTCCCCACCGGTGCGAGTATCCGAAGGCAAGGAGCGGCGCCGGTGATGCCGCAGCGGACTGGGACGGCATGACGCCGCAGCCCAAGGCCGATGGGCAGTATTGCTACTGCCCGGTTACCCACAAGGCCTCTCTGGGGCAGATCGTTGCGCACCTGGAGTCGTTCCGAAGGCTGAACGAGACCTTTCTGATCCCTGAGATTCCCGCGTGCAGTCTGGCCTACAAGCTCTATTCCATGTATCTCTCCTATCTTCCGAAGGAGAAGATGACCTATCCGCTGAAGATGAATGTTGACGACCGAGGCATCTTTACTGAACTCCTGAAGACCGCGAACAACGGGCAGGTGAGCATCAACATTGCACGGCCGGGAAACGTCCGCGGTCAGCACTGGCACAATACCAAGTGGGAGATCTTTATTGTGGTTTCAGGACATGGCCTAATCCAAGAGCGGAAGATCGGTGTCGATCCCTCAACGGGAAAGGCGTATGAGACCAGGGAATTTGAAGTCCGCGGCGAGGAGATGCGGGCCATTGTCATGCTTCCCGGTTATGCCCACAACATCATCAATCTGGAGGGAGATAGAGACCTGGTAACGGTGATGTGGGCCAATGAGAGCTTCAACCCCAATCATCCCGATACTTTTCGTGAAGAAGTGTGATGGGCGGTTCTCGCAGGCACCGCCGGGCATAGCGTATACTAGAGGAAAAACGGAGCATGGGAGGAAATGGAACATGGAGTATCCGAAATGGAAAGAAAACGGGAAAATAAAGCTAGTGATCGTCGTCGGTACGAGACCGGAGATCATTCGCCTCTCCGCGGTGATCCAAAAGTGCCGTCAATACTTCGACACACTGTTGGTTCATACCTCACAGAACTGGGACTACAATCTGAACGGCGTGTTTTTTAAGGACCTGGGGCTTGCAGATCCGGACCTGTATTTGGAGGTCGTCGGGTCGGACCTAGGTGAGACCATGGGTAATATCATAGCGAAAAGCTATGCGTTCTTTGTAGCAATGAAGCCGGACGCGGTGCTGGTCCTGGGCGATACTAATTCCTGTCTGTCGGTGATCGGCGCAAAACGTCTGCACATTCCGATTTTCCATATGGAGGCGGGGAACAGATGTAAGGATGAATGTCTGCCGGAAGAGACGAACCGGCGGATCGTTGATATTGTCGCGGATGTCAACCTTGCATATTCCGAGCATGCCCGCCGCTATCTTGCCGACTGTGGACTTCCAAAGGAGAGGACCTATATGACGGGTAGCCCTATGGCTGAGGTGCTGACCCATAATCTGGATGCCATTACAGCCAGTGACATCCATCAGCGATTGAATCTTAAAAGGGGTCAATACATTCTGCTCAGCGCTCACCGGGAAGAAAATATTGATACGGAAAAGAACTTCCTGTCCCTCTTCCACGCCATCAATACAATGGCGGAGAAATACGATATGCCGATCCTCTATTCCTGCCATCCCCGTTCACGCAATCGTCTGGAGCAGATGAAGAAGGAAGGTCGGTTTGCATTGGATCCCCGCGTGATTGCCCATGAACCGCTGGGCTTTCATGATTATAACTGCCTGCAGATGTACGCGTTTGCCGTGGTTAGTGACAGCGGGACCCTCCCTGAGGAGTCCAGTTTCTTCACGTCCGTGGGTCATCCCTTCCCTGCTATATGCATCAGAACAAGCACGGAAAGACCCGAAGCGCTTGACAAGGGATGCTTCGTCATAAGCGGGATAGACGAAACCGGCCTTCTTCAGGCGGTAGATCTGGCGGTGGAGATGGTGCAGGATGGTGATCATGGCCTCCCTGTACCGGATTACGGCGACCTT
>JAEEGL015290820.1_pt1 | contig 17451 bp, 17 predicted proteins | sample 9134231 | NCBI WGS metagenome assembly JAEEGL01 (sample SAMN16246548, study PRJNA631951) | gut metagenome | biome: gut microbiome; feature: rumen; material: fiber-attached | host: Bos | place: Iran: Karaj | collected 2018-10 | reverse complement strand
CTCAACATATTTCGTGAAGGTCTTGTATTCTTCGGCGGTAAGACATGAATAATCAGCATTATTGACGAAATCCTCCATATCATCAAGAGCATTCTGCATATATTCTTCTCGCTTTGACACGAACTTTCTGGCTTTCTCCAGGGGGTTCGGCGCGTCTAGTGGTGAATGACATTAATCAGTTAACGTTTTCTTGAAGCCCTTCGGCATGACCTTCGCCTTCTTCCATTCAAACGGGACGGCATCCGAATTGCGGTTTTCGATGAACCTTCTGATTGTGGCCGTCAGCTGTCTGACGGAGGAGAAGCTGGCTCCGTCAAGCGCCCCGCGCGCCAGGATGCTGAAGAAAATCTCGACCTGGTTCAGCCACGATGCGTTGGTCGGCGTGAAGTGGAAGTGGACGCGCGGATGCCTGGACAGCCAGCGGCCGTCCTTCTTGGAATGGGTCGAGAGGTTGTCCAGGACCACGTGCAGCTCCTGCCCGGGGTGGCGGGCCACGAGCTCGTTCATGAAGTCCAGGAACTCGCGCCTGCGCTTCCGCTTCTTCGTCTTTCCGAACACCTGCCCCGTGGCCACCTCAAGCGCGGCGAAGAGCGTCGTGCAGCCGTGCCGCCTGTAGCGGTCCGAGAACCCCTCCATGGCCTCGCCGTCGGCGAAGGTCAGCCATCCCTGCGCCCGCTCGATCGCCTGGATGCACGGCTTCTCGTCGACGCAGACCACAAGGGCGTTCTCCGGCGGATTGAGGTAGAGTCCCACGATGTCGGCGGCCTTCGCCTCGAACTCGGGATCCGTGCTCACGCACCAGGACCTCCGGTGCACCAGGTCGATGTGGTTCCGCCGCAGGATCCTGCACACTGCCTTGACGGGGAGCGAAAGCCTTCTGCCGACCAGCGAGGCGTTCCACCTGGCGTGGCCGTCGCCGGGCCTCGTCTCAAGAAGGCCGAGCACCGCGCGTTCGACATCCTTCCCGTATCGGACTGGCTGCCCTGGCCGGGGCGCGTCGAGAAGTCCGTCCAGCCTGAGCCGCTCGAAGCGCGCGCGCCATTTGGCCACGGTCTGGCGGCAGACGCGGTGCAGGGCTGCGCACCGGGGCTCGGAGAGGCCTTCGGAAAGCGCGACGATGATGCCGGCCCTCTGGGCCATCCGCTGTTCGCTCTTCGGGGAGTTGATGATTGCCGAAAGATTCTGGGATTCTTCCTGTGAAAGGGTGATGCGACGTGCCTTCATTATTCCTCCTGGTTGGGATTGCGGGAATAATATAGCACGTTAAGTAATTAAAGTCAAACACCACTAGGATGATGGTGCCACCGAAATGTCTGGGAAGCGCGGATTTGGCAAAACACTCATAACGTTTCCCACTGTCATCTGTGAACTGGAGTTCGAAAGTCTGTGGCAATCCTCCCATCCCGTGACCTACAGGTGTGAGATGTCCAAAAGACGACACTCGTAGTTTTGGCTCCATATTGGCTTCTGAAATACGAACAACGTTCATTTGCCCCCTATCTGTATGCCATGTCAGGACAACGTCCCGCACTGCCGGCACGATTGTGGAAACCACTTGGCAATCTATGCGATAGTGTTTTTCTCTCCAAGCTTCATACGTTAGAATGCCAGTAATACAACTAACAAACAAAAACGAACCACCCAAAAGAGCAACAGAAAGAAAACGGCGTAAACTACTTTTAAATTTCATCATAATTTTATTCCTATCTGACTTTTGCAGAAATCTACTTTGGAAGAGAAATGAGGTGTATGGATGAATCAAAGGTACGATTGCCACCTAATGTCCACCAGTACGTAGAATTCTGCATTTCGTCATTAGCGTTTGGTGCGTAAAAACCGTATGGCTGTGGTTGGGGGCTATCGTTGAAAATACCCCCTGCCTTCTCAGCCTGTTTCATCATGTCATGTCCGGACTGCCAGAGGCGCTTGAAGATGTCGGCGTTCCAGCCCGCCGCCTCGGAGGCGGCGACGTTGAAGCCGTGGGCGAAGAGGACGTCGGGGCCGTCGGCCTCCGGGGCGTCGTCGGGCAGGTTGGGAGGAACCCCGGGGAGGAGGTCCTGCACGATTTTGGTTGGCAACAAGCAAGAGGCGGCAACCTATTTAGATTCCTCCACGACGACTGCCAGGCACACGGCTTTCGCCCGCCCTTCAGGAGATGGCCACGCCGGAGCTGGCGCACGGACATCCAACTTCCATTTTGCCGCCTTGAAGAGGCGTTCCAAATCCGCCCCGAGGCGGCCCGGTTTGGAAATGGAGGAAAGCCGTCCGGCCGAGGAAACAAAGATCCGCAGTTCAAAGACTTCGCTGCCTTCATGCAGGAAAAAGACAATATCTCCGCGGAAAGACGGATGCAGAACCGCGTCATTCATATCCAGGGCTGCGACCAGAATGTGCCGATTGCCGCGACAATCCGTAAAAGCGATTTCGGCGGATGCCGGAACCGGGTCAATGCGTTCATGCATGTTCCAGGACAAGGGGGATGTTGTTTCCAACTTTGCATCCCGCCAAACTGTCTTCCACCCTGATGGCGGTGATTTGGGAAAACGACAGGAAACATCCCGTAACGGGGAACTTGCATCGGTGGCAAGGCAATAACTATAATCGCTGCGTCGTTCCGCCGGCTGCAGGCTTCGCTTCAGCTTCAATGTCGTTTCGGGATGTGCACTCCATTCCCCAAATTGACCGACGTGCATCTTGACTTTATATTTACCGTCGTGCTGGTAAATCACAAAATAGACTTCCCCCCGGAAGTCCCGGGCGCGGCCTGGCTGGAGCAGGAATCGATGTTCCTTTCCGAAATCGTCACGGAACAGCAGAACCAGTTTTTGCGGCAACCCATTGGTTCCGCAATCTTGCAAACACCAGGTATCTGCATGAAAAGGCAGAACCCTGCAATGGAGATCCAGAAAGACGCCATCGGGATAGGAAACCAATGCCACGTCCCACACTCCAGGAACCATGGAGGTCCCCACCCCAAGACGGATTGCCTTCATGTTCGCCGCATGTTCCTCATTATGAGCATTTCCTGCTCTTCCAGGCAGGGCGCAGCCGAAAACGCAGCAGAACGCCATTGCAGCCCCGCAGAAACAGGCGAAAGTCAATGACTTCCCGAAGGGCGGACATTTCCAAAAGACATCGGAAAACGCCGTCCACCTCATTTGGAGACAATGACGCCCATCCTTCATGGCAGTTCCCCTTGTATGTCATCGCAGCGCACGGCCACAGCCCGCTTGGGATCCTTCAACCGAAGGTTTCCTTGTATACGCCTGATATCCTCTTGTTCCGAAGCATGTGCGTAAAACTGCAAAAGAATGTGCGCCAAAGTCCGGCCGTCGCGTTCTTTGGCGAATTGCTCCTTGCGACCGAAAAACACGAGTAACTGATATTCATCGGGTTCAATCAAGTAGTCGGTCTTGGCCTGATGCACGAAAAGAACGATGTCGCCGCAAAAACGCCGGCAATGCAACTCCCATTCGACGTCAAAGACCCAGTGCTGGCCGTGCGCATCCTTGAAGTCGATGGTTGCCTCCGTAGGCACCCGTCGTGCGCACTCATTGCGGTACAGCCAGGAAACTGTCCCTCCATGCCAGAATGGATATGTGTTTTGGGTCCATTTTCGCGCGGATTCGGAATTTCGCCTGGATCCCAGCAAACAATGGAAATCCTCCAGTGGAGTTGCGGAATCCGTCAGTACGGCAAGGTTGTATTCACTCCTTTCCCCTGGCGGCAGACGTTTCCGAATATTCTCCAAATCCTCTTCCCTAATGAAGGTATCATCGAGGGGGCCTGTTACCACCTCAGCCTTATATTGCACATGGTTGCGTGTCAGCAGAACAAGGATTCTACCGGAATAATCCTCCTGTAGTCCCATTGGCACCTTGATGGTGCTGGTCTCGCCATTTCGTTCCACAATCTCCATGTCCACTTCTGCGGGAATTGGAAGCGGAGAATACATGTCGCAAAGCCAGCGCAGGTTCGTCTCCTCAAACGGCTGATAGCCGGATGACCACCATTTCTGCCCGGTTCCCGGATAGAGCAGCCTGGCCTCGCGAATGGGCGGATCAATGGACGAATAGATCGCCAATCTATAACCATGCGATGCACACCCACACAGCAGCAGAATAGATGCACATGCAAGACAAAGAAAGTACATCATTCTTTTTTGAGATGAGGTGATTTCAAAACTCACGTCCGGCATGCGAAGCGAAGGTGCGCGAGGGCGAGGACGGGGGCTAAAGCGCGCTGAAGCCCCCCTGACGCAGCCATCGTGCGCATGCGCGATGCAGGCTTGGGATGAGAGTTTTGGAATCGCCACAGATGTCGTCTTCATGGAAGCATTCACGGGGTGGGTGGCGGCAGCACGCCGTCGCAGACAATCAACTCGCATTTGCCATGCCTTTCGCCTTCATTGTTGTAATTGGTGACATCGCGCTTGTCGCCGCTGGCGGCGTATTTCTCATCCAAAGTATTCAGCAATGCCTCCGCGTCCGTGATCGAGGCCAGCGAATCGAGGGGGGCAAGGAAGATGCGCAGTTCAAAGCCCCCCGCGACTTCGTGCACCAGCGCTACGATATCCCCCTTGAAGTTTTCCGGAAGCGGATCCGGGCGCGAGTCGTCTTGCAACTGGCAGTCCAGCAGGTATTCCCGTTTTTCGCCTTGGACCAGAAAAATGATATACAGACATGGCGGCGTAGACATCATGGCATCGCCCCTGGTCCATGCCACACTTTTACGTGACAAGATAATAGGCACTTCTACCAACGTCCGTGCATTATCCATTTTTTGAAGGAAGTTGTTTCGAAACCACGTTACTGACAAGGGCACTCGCGCGTCTGTCAGAAAACCGAAGTTAAAGCGACTACGATCCTTTGAAGTCTGCAAATTGCGTTTGACAGGCGAATCATCCCAGAAAAGTTTCCAAAGTTCCTTTTGGTTGTATTTGTCAAGAAACATGGCCAGTTCATAATCGTCTTCTTTCTCCCGTCGTTTCAGCACCAGAATGATGGTGCCACCGAACTTCGGGGGAAGCGCGAGTCTGGCATAAATTTCGTGCCGCTTGCCGCCCTCGTCCGTGAACCGCACCCCGACATACTGCGGCAATGCGCGCGTCCCATAGCATATTGCATACCTTTGTGTCATCGATGAAAAACGCAGTTTCCGCCTCATGATGTATTCTGACCAATTCATAACCTCCCAATGGCTGCCGTCTGTCGTCCAGGTCACCTCGACGTCATGGACCGCAGGGACGACTGCGGAGCACACCTGGAGGTCGATGCGATAGCGCTCCTGCCAGACATAGTATGTATAGCCAAGGATGGGACAGGAAAAACATAACAGCAACATGATGAGACAGAGTGCCGCGACGACCGCTATTCCTTTGCTGAAAGTCAAGGCCATCTTTGTTCTCCTGCTTTAGGGGGGCAACGATCCTACCGGTCCTGCTACGGACCAAGCCGGATGATTGTCGTCGAAGGATGGAATGAGCGGGGGCCATCCATGAGTTCCCAGCGTGCATCGTTTCTACGCTCCTGGTTTGACTTGAAATGGTAATTCTTTCCAACTGCCGGAGGCAGGGCATCAAATTCAACCCCGGCCTTGGCGGCATGCTCCATCATGTCGCGCAGGGTCGCCCGATAAATGTCGGTGTCAACGTAGAATCCCCCGACATCGGAATGTACCCCGGGAGAAATCACCACGCTGTGCCGACGGGTGTTTTCACTGGCGAATTTTGCCTGGGTGAACCAGAAACGTGTTTCATGGGCGGCCAGAATGGTGTTGCTGTGCTGAACATTGTCGGTGATGAATCCCTCGTCGCGGAAAGCCATCGTGGAATAGACCGGATCGAAAAGGCCAAGGAAACGAACATTTACGCGTTCTCTGAGTGGGCGTTGGAATCCCAGCGCATTCCTTGTGGACTGACAACAACAGCCCCTTGTGCCAAGCGTCTTCGCGACATTTGTCCGTGTCCGGAGGTGAACGCACGGGGTGCTGCCCGCATCCAACCTGGCGGCCAGAGACAGCAGAGTCAATCGAATGGCAAACAGGCGGGTCATGTCAGGATTGCGGCAGGGACTACCGCATAAATATATCCCGGTTTTGTGGAAACACGCTTTGTGCAAGCGGATTTCCGGCAAAGCGCCGCCGGTCCAAACTCCGCTATGGCGGGGGAAGCACGCCGTCGCAGACAATCAACTCGCATTTGCCATACATCACCCTGTAGGCAGACCCGCCATTTGGGGATGGAGCACGGTTTTCGGTGACATCGCGCCTGTCATGGCTGGAAGCATTTTGCTTCCAGAACCTTCAGCAGTGTCTCCGCGTCGGGGAGCGTGGCCAGCGAATCGAATGGGGCCAGAAAACCGCCAGCCTCATGCACCAGCGCCACAATGTCCTCGATGAAGTTCGCGGGAAGCGGGTTCGGGCACCATCGTTCAATTCCCATTGGTTTGTAGCATTTGCCCGTCTGGCGTGGGAGATGGCATCCCCGGTAGCGAGGAACCCCGCTCTGCACGGCACGGAATCGCCTCGCAGATATTAAGCGGAAAGAAGCCAATTGACGAGACTCCAAATTTCTGGCGCAAATCCACACGGGATTTGCAGTTCGTATAACAGTCGTGAAGCACCCGGAGCAACGCCCGGTGGTCTTTATGTCGGGAGAACTGCCCATGACTTCCGATAAAGACCCGCATCTGGAAGGTATCTTCCTCCTCATGCAGGAAAAGCACGATTTCCCCTTGGAAGGATTCTGGAAGCACTTCGGACTTGTTTCCCAGGTAGAAATGCAGGGCATAACGCTCTCCCTCGCCGTCCTCGAAAAAGACATCCGCCGTCAACGGCACCGGCGCCAGTCGCTCGTGCATCCTCCATATCGGACCGTCGTCCCGCTGGAAACGACGCAAGCGGATATTGGGGTAGATGCTTCGGGCTGCCTGAAGTATGCTGTGATGCCAGAAGTCGCATTCCACCCCTCGCAGAGGCCTCTTGGCATCGGTCACAATCGCCAGGCTATAGTCGCTGCGCTCCGTGGTGGCCTGGAACGAACGCTTCAGACGTAGGGAAGCAGCAAAGTCCTGTAGACTGGCTGCCTGCGCTCCTCTGAATGCCTGCACGCGATACCCGCCAGGCGCCCGCGCGACCAGCAAGTAGATGTCGCCTGAATCGTCTCCGACGCGACTAAGCCGTGCCAGAATCCGATGGCTCCTGCCGTTAGCATCGGTAAAATGTACTGCCAGTTGCTCCGCCCCCGCCCATGCGTCAGGGAACGCGATGCGGGTGTCTGCATAGAATGGCTGTGCCAATTGAAACAGCCCGAGGGAGACATCGTCAGGGCTTACAGTTACATTCAGGTTACGCAATGGCGGCACGACGGCCGTCCCCAACAAAAGGGAATGCGGTCTTGACGGCGACAGGCATCCCGTCAAAAGGCACAAACTGGCAATGATGCAAACGTGCACCCAAAAGTGCATGGTTGGCAATGTATGGACATTAGCAGGATTCATTCGCATGGGATGGCCTCGCAGACGGTGCCGTCCTGGGCAATGCCCAAAGGAAGGCAGGGGACTGGCCGAATGTCGATTTTCTTGGCGCAGGAACGATAGCGTTGCGCCAGTTGTTCCAGCAGCGCCTTGCGTGTCGGCACGGAAGAGAACTGGCCAGGACGGCCGATGAAAAGACGCAGGTGGTAGTGATCTCCCTGCTCGTGAATAAGCCAGACCAGTTCGCCCTTGAAGTCGGCTGGAAGCAGGTCGATGTTGCCCGAGGGCAAAGTTGCGTTGCCACGTATCAGGGCGGCGCGAAGACGGCGTGGGCGGTTCAAGGCATCACGAAAGTAGAAGTCTGCGCCGCAAGGAAGGGGCGCGTCTTGTTCATGCATCCGCCATTTGGGCGGGCTGGATGAATCACGCTGCTGGATTGGCCATTCCATGGTCTCTTTCTGGTTGCTGCTGATGTGGAAAATGCAATGGAAGTCATGCAGGCGCGAATTGAAATCTGTCAGAACCGCCATGCTGTAGTCACCTTGCGTTTTTTCGTCCTGGTTCCGCCGTTTCAACTGAAACGTCGCGGAGGCGGAACCGCTCAAGGTGCCGGCCTCGCCGGAACACACCTTCACCTGGTATCCGCCTCCGGCTGGAACAACCAGGAAATACAGGTCGCCGACAAAGACTTCCGGCAAATTGACCGGCACAAGCAACTGGTGTTTCTTGCCATGCGTGTCGGAAAAGCAGACAAAGACACGTTTCCCAATCGGAGGGACTGCCGTTGTGGCGATCCAATGGTCATCCTGCAAATAGAGGCGGTTGAGATGCGGTTCACAGGACAGGACCATTTCGCCAGAAGGGTATTCGACGATGAAGAAGTCATGCAATGGGAACGGGGAGATGGTGCCGAGGCCTATCCGGGATTGCGCCCTGCGGGCATGGCCGACGCATCCGGCACATCCCAAAAGCATCAGCGATGCGACAATCGACAGCGTGGAAGAATGACAGACAGAAGCAGAGGGCATGATTCAAAGTCAAGGTGCAGGTGGCGGTGCGCAGAACAGCAATTCGAGACGCTTGGGATCGGCCGGACGAAGTGGGAATTGGAGTTTATGCCAGCGACCTTGGGGGGCGGACGCAAGCCCACGCAGATGCAAAAGCAGTTCCAGCCCACTGGGGAAACAGGCAAACTGGCCAAGACAGCCCGCAAACATCAGCACCTGGTATTCGCCTGCTTCCCAGCGATAGCCGCGCTTGGCTTCATGTATCAGGATGACAAGGTCGCCGCCAAATACAGGAGAAGCACCTTCTGCCTTCTGTGCCGGGACGCGTCCTGTCCGGGCGGGAAAGGCGGGCTTCCCCCATTGTGCCAAGATGTTCCCCCGCTCAGTTTCAAAGCCCGCCAGAAACCCCCATTCTTCACCCAACGCATCCAGAAAGGTGAGTTTCACCGAATACGGCGATTCCGTGACATGCCTGCTGGCGACATGCACGACTTCACCAGCCCCCAGAGTCGCCCGGGAGGCCCTTCCATCCTGCCCCAGATCGCATTCCACGGCCCGCAGCGGACGGCTGGAATCCGTCAGCAGGATGACATTCAGGTTGATTCTCCGATCAATCCTCCCGCGCAGACTTGGGTCAATCTCTTCAAGTTTCCTGCCTTGCAGTCCCTTCCATTCTCCATGAAATATTTTCACCGAGAAGCCTTCTTCCGGACTATGGAAGAGCACAAACAACGCATCGCCCTGGAAATCACGCGGCAGATTCGTCGGGACGACAATCTGCTGCTCTTTGCCGCTCGCCGTGAACCGAACAACCACTTTCTTAGGCATCGGACGCCCCATTGCTTCCTGATACCAATAGGGACCTGAGCCATGAGATACTCGCCCCACAATCTCCCCATTGGAGTATTTCAGGAGCAAAATTTCCCGTGCCTTGCCATTGGCGGCTGATGCCAATCCAAAGGCACGGTTCTGCACCACTCGCCCTCCTATGACGGGCATTTGCGCCGACAAAAAAAACGCCAGCAGGAGCCATGATAAAACCAACTTGTATAGACACCTTGACAACATGATGATTTCAATTGCTTAAAAAACTATCAGTAATCCGGATCTGGAGAAAGATCTATTGGCATAATGGATGGCTTAAAACTACGTGTTCCCCACAGTGTCCACAAAGAAGTCGGATTTCCCTCAGCACGATTTAAGTTCGGTGTAAAATTGTTCCCTACACGATCGCGACTTTTTAGATTCATCTTCACTCCCGCTTTGTGTGCCTGCATTACCATGTCTCGCAAAGTTGCAGCATAGATGTCATTGTTTGTGTAAAAACCTCCTACATCAGAATGTATTCCAGGTGAGAAAACCACTCGATGACGGGGATCATTCATGTTGGCAAAGTTGGCGGGAGTGAACATATAGCGATCTTCATCCTTTGCAAGAATGATATTCGCGTGTTCGACATTATCGGTGATGAAGTCTTCATCAATGAAGTACGGCATGGAATACACAGGATCAAAGAGCCCGAGGAAACGGACGTTGACAATCTGCTTTTTCCCGCGAGTAAACAATCGCGTATCTCTTTCCATGCCGTTACAGCAGCAGCCTTCGTCATGGAGGGCTTCGGCGATCTCCTTGGCGATTGCTGCGCCGCGACTAAAGCCGACAATATCTATCTTGACATTGGAATCCGCACAGAACAAGTCGCAGATTTCCCTTAGGCAGCCATTTTGGATGGATATTGCGCCATGCCCCATGACCTCCCCTCGCCGACGCAGACGCTGGTCGCGTTTTCGATCCGAGCGATCATAGACGCGCTCTTTACTCCCCACACCGGGTATGTAATACACCACCCCGTCTGCATATAGATCCATGAAACGCTGTACATTCGTCGCATGACTTCTGTCATTGCCGGTTCCGTCAATTGCGAAGAGGACGAGTCCCAGTGCGTCGTTGAAGTTGACGGGGTTGTTGCCGGCGAACGCGTAGAGGTTCCGGGAGGCGCCGTGTCCGGCGGGGTCGGGGGAGAGCCAGCGTCCGAGGGCGGGGGAGTATTCGCGGAAGCGGTAGTGGACAAGGCCGGTCTCGGGGTCGAAGATTTCGGAGGAGAACTGGACGGGGTTGTCGGAGGGGCCGGCGTGGACGCAGGCGCCGAAGGGGGAGTAGGCGTAGGTGTCGGTGACGGCGCCCTGGGCGTCGCGCAGTTCGACCACCTTGCGGGCGCATCTCCCGCATCCGGCAATGCCCCGTGTACGACGGGCACAGGCTCCCCGACAGCGCCTGCAGCGCCGCCTCCGGGATCGGCAGCTGCGCGTCCGCGGATGCAGGCACGGGTTGCTGTCCTCGTCCGCGACGGCGGCGAACGCCAGCAGCAGCATCGGCAGGATGGCGGGGAAACAGGGCATGTCAGTGTCGCATGAGAAGAAACTTCAGGGGAAATATGCACCTGCGCAATTGGCCGCCCGGGAGACGCCGCGTCGTCCGAAGTCCGAAGTCCAAAGTCCAAAGTCCAAAGTCCAAAGTCCAAAGTCCCAGCCGTTCCAATTGCACACGGAGAAAAATATACACCTTTTTGCGGAACCATCTCCGGGGGCATGGTGCCGGGCGGCGCGGGAGACGGGGGCGGGTGGCGGGCCCGCGCCTCCCGCAGCGCGGAGCCCAGCGAGGACGCTACGGCACACATTTGCCGCCGCTCAATCCCCATTGCCTTGCGGCGCCTGCCCGCCTGGCTTGGGAGGCACCAAGTTGCACTGGAGTTCCAGATAGGCGGCGTCCCAATATCCCTGGAAGGCGACTTTTCCCTCGATCAGGCGCATCTGCGTGGAAGACGGCTCAAAGCGGAGATGGAAGACGGCCTCGTACAAGCCGTCGCCCAGGCTTCGGACTTCCAGCGACGCCTCCTTTTCGCTGCCGTCAGGCACTTTGCAAATGGAATCCTTTATCCCCGTTATCTTTTCCTCGAATGTCTTGATACGGATAGTAAACGTGTAGTCTTTCCCCGGTTCGATCCCGGACAGCACCATGCGGGGATCGGGGTCGACAACGAATGCAGGACGCACTACGGCCAGGATTTCATCAAGGGAATTCAATTCCCTTTCGTCGCCCTTCATGGCCTCCCTTGCCTGTTTCAGCCGCATGGTGAAGTCCTCCAGGTCGCAGAGGCGCATGTTGGCGTAATATGTTTCCGTCAGATCCGGCTTGCGCTGACGGTCATAGCAGTAGCGGAGAATTTTCTGTAGATCGGCTGGTTCATTCCGCCACAAGCCCTCCCTCCCCACAACTACAAACCAATTTACAAGTGCATTGATGCATTCTGTGCAAAGCCTTTCATCCAGCGGCTGGTTTGTGGTACGCAGAAGGTTGTCCAGCAGTCTCGCCATTGTTCGAAAGGGCTCTGTTCTATGGCGGTGTGTTCGGGCGAGCAACGCGGCGCGTTCCGGCTGCAGCCAGGCAAGGTACAGTCGTAGCCCCCGCGCAATGGAAGCCCGATGGCGTTTCCTGACGCCCAGGAAATCGTCCCCTTCCTCGTATGCTACGGTTTACAGGCACGAGTCGACATAGTGAAGCATGTCAGGAACAGCCGTGGATGGAGGGACATGGAGGAACACCGCATCCGGAACCTCTGCGGCGGGGATTTTCCGAAAGCGGCTTCTCGGTTTCCTTGCGTCGGCTGCATAGATACGGCATCTTGCATCTTCGTACGGACAGATGAGATAGTATACTCCTTGATACTCTATCAAATGCCCTGGCTCGGCATTCCAGATATGAATCGGATGCATTTCCGCACCAGTCTCCCCCCCCGTCGCCCTTTGCGCCCTTCTGTACAACAACATGCCCGGAATACCGAAAATACGGTGGATATAAGTATATCGTGAGGTCTGGGAAGGGAAGCCAGCAGATTGGAATGTCAATGCTCTTGATTTTCCCGCGCGGGGCAAGCAACAGGTAGTCCACCGTCCGCGGCGGCCGCACATCGGCTTCCGCCACCGGCATGGTGCTCCGGCACGCCGTGAACAGAGACAGCGCCATAGCCGCCAGCACAAACCACATCTTCCTATCGCTTCCGAAAGACTTCAAAGGAGACCTCCGCCTGAAAATGAAATTGGTGAGTGAACACTCAACAAGCAGTATTCTACAATCCAATTGTTTTTTAGTTAAGACCTCTATCAAAATGAAACTCTAAATTATATCCATCCTCTGACTTTTTCAAGAACAGGAAAAGAACCCCGGTAACCTTTGGAGGAAGTCCCGTTTGGATAGTGCCACAAAATGCCTTTCCTGTTTCATCCATGAAGTGTATCTCAATAACTTGAGGAGAAGCAGAATGACTTTTCCCTAAATATATCTTTTCATTATATCCACAGTGAAGTTCTTGGGGAAAACCTATATACGAATTCCATTTCCTATTATCATTGGTCCAGCGCAAACAAACATTGTAAATAATTGGTTCAACAGAAGAACTAAAAGAAAGAAATACTCGATACCGACTAGACCTTGACGCCTCATACCATAGGTAACAAAACAGTAACAATGGGCATAATAACAAAATCACCATTATCGTTATTAAAAATCTTGAAAAAAGTTTCATAGAACCACCACTTCTTCAGAATTGCGAAGAGTATCCGCAATGGAAAAAACATTTACCGTGTTTGAAGACATTGTCATGGTCCAAGCCGAATGATGGTTGTTGATGGATGAAACGTGCGTTTACCACCAAGTTGCGGGCGCCGTCGCAGACGTAGTACTCGGTCCCGTTGCGCAGGAGGGGGACGGGGAGGCCGGGGGAGGCGGGGGACCAGAGCGACGGCGAAGGACAGGAGCGCCCCCAGCAGCGTCGCGGCAAGCCCCGTCCCGAGGAGCGCCGCCAGCGAAAGCCGCCACTGCCAGCGCGCCGCCGCCATCCCGCACGCCCCAGCCCCCACAGCAGCCCCGTTCGAAGCAGCAGGTAGCACGGCAGGAAGCGCAGCCACACGGAAAAGGCCGAACGCGGACGGAGGTCTGATGGAACAGTGGCAGTCATGGTAGTCGTAAAACGGTCAATGCCAGTAGTCGCTGAGGTGGCAGTTGTCTTTCCATTTTCCTAATGGATGGCGCCGATCCGGCTCCAGGCTGACATCATTGGGAATTGGATTAAAGAAATACGCAAGATTAATATAATGCGAAACAGGCTCGCCCTTGCTAAAATGTGTTCCTATTCCCCTATTGATTTTTTCACCCAAAAGATAAATTTTAGCATAATTCGACGCAATGATTTTTCCGGTGGAATCTACCCTGGTGCGAACCCGCAGCAAATAATATTGTTGTTCAATGTCAACTCGACTCATTGGGCGGGATTTTTCCGGTAAAAACTTCCCCTGTGGACTATATACCATGAAAGAAACGAATTCTGGTGTGAATGCCCAAGCAGGGTCAGCGCAGTGATCAGAGCGCAGGTCGGATGCGTTGGCTGGCCGAACGCATACTCCATCTTTCGGCCGGGAAAAGAAAAGACGCCATTTTATGCAGTATTCGCCATCCTCCAAATGGATATTTTCTGGAGCATTTTGAACGACCTGGACATCCAAAAGCACATCAGCATTATCTGATTCTTTACATGCAATAATAAAATCACCTTTTTCAAAGCGCAGTCCGACAGGGAATTGACGATTCTGAAAGGTATGTTGAAGTGGGTGGTAAACATACATTGAAATTGGCCGGATAATGGGCTTGAACACAATCGTCTTGTGTTCGCCGTATGGTTGCCAGCGTCCGTCTTGAATACGTTTTTCCGGGGGAAGTTCCCAAAAAGCGAAACGCTCGGTGTGGGAGTAGTATCCTTCCTTGTTGATGTGGAGGCGACATAATCCAACCGTGTTTCCTGACAAAACAACTGCGCCATCTTGCCCAGTTCTATACTGAACCGTACTCCATCGATCACCAAGCAACGCCCCGAAAGCGCTCAGTCCCGTGCAATACCGAAAATGGACTTTTGCGTTCGGCACTGGTTGTCCGTCGGGGGTAACAAGGTACAAGTGTATTTTGAAGGGGGCTCCATGACGGGATGCATATTTAAACCCATCAATGCCATCTTTAGGATGGAAAGGAGTAAAAGCCATCAACAATGTCAGGCAATGTGAAACTATCGGTAAACTAAACATGGTAATTTGATTATTGAGAAGAATTTTGTGTCATCAATGATTTTAACTGAATGAACAGGCAGCACGGCAGGAAGCGCAGCCACACGGAAAAGGCCGAACGCGGACGGAGGTCTGATGGAACAGTGGTGGTCATGGTGGTTGTAAAACAGTTAATGCCAGTAGTCGCTTAAGTCATCCATGCTCTTCCACGCCCCCAACTGGCGGTCGCGGTCGCACTCCAGATTGGTGTCGTTCGGAATCGGATTGAAGAAGAAGGCCGACATGAGGGTCTGCCCGCCGACTCTTGTCACTCCGTAGTAGTTATTGTACGGAGGATGAGGGACCATATTGAGAATGTAGAACTTGGCATAGTTGGCGCGAAGGACTTTTCCGGCGGAATCGACTTCGGTGCGGATCCGCATGACATAATACCTCTTCTCATCCGTGATCCGCGCCAGCGGCCGAAATTGTTTTGCAAAAAACTTCCCCCCCATGCGCCGATACACCATGTAGAACGTTCGTTGATTCGCGTAGTCCCAATGGGGATCCGCCCGGTAGTCGGACTGCAGGGCGGAATACGGCGTGGCAGGGCGTTCGCAAACGCCGTCGTTTGGATTGGGGAAGGATATCGTCCATTTGACACAGGACTCGCCGTCTTGCAAAGCAATCTCCGGCGGGCAGTCGTTGGTGAATACGGCATTGAACACGACGTCTGCAGGGATTCCTGGTTTCCAGTTCCGAACAAACTGATTGGATTCGAAACGGAGACCGACGGGGAATTCCGGCACCGCGAAATAGCAATCCGACGGTCCGCAGTAATACATGGGAATGGGAGTGCGAATCGGTTTGAATACAATCTCCTTGACGGCATCATACGGCTGCCAGCGTCCGTCCCTCACACACTCCTCCTTCGGCAGCGAACGGCGCAGCCAGACATCCTCCTTGTGGCGGTAGAATCCATCCTTGTGGATTGTGAACCAGTACTCCCCGACCGTGCTGCCGGAGAGGACGCATTCCCCGTTGCTATCAGTGACGTGTTCTGTTTTCTGATGACGGTCACGGAACGCCCCGAAGGCGGAGAGTGCAGTGGTGTTGTCCAGCCGCACAACCGCGCCCTTCACCGGCTCGCCCTCCGGAGTCACCACACGCAGCCGTACCTTGAACGGCGCACCATGGCGCAATGCGTACTTATAGCCATCAATCCCGTTGCGAGGATGGAAGAGGCAGGAAGCACACAAAAGGGAAAGACAGGCAAGGAAAAGTTGCATGTATTATACATTCCTCATGGGTTGATGAGCACACGGAGTTTTTCGAAGAGTTTGTGGGAGTAGAAAAACGCATACTCTCTCCACGCGCTGTGCGTCCACTTTTCAGGAGGAGAGTGATCTTTATAACTAATTGCCATATCCTTCTTTTTGAAGAATCCAAATCTGCTCCTCCTTGGTTTCCCATCGGCGCGGAGAGGGCGGGGATGTAGGAGGCGAGGATTTCGGCGAGGTCGTTGAAGGTGGCGCTGGGGGCTTCCGGGACGAACCATTCGGGGGCGATTCGCAGGGCGTAACCCAGGGGCACGTGCGGCGTCATCGTGCGCACCATAGTGTGCGCCGCGTCGGTGTCGAGGCGGAAGTCCATCAGGCAATCAAGGCTGCGGTCGGCGTCGAGGCGATCCGTCTCGGTGTGCGCCGCGAACACGACCGACACGCTGGCGGGCTGTTCCGCGTGGCAGGTGATTTTATAGGAGAAGGTGTACGCCCCCGGCAGGATGCGGCTCGCGGACAGGCGCCCGTCCAGGGAGGCGGACGGCAGGCCCGCCGCGCGCACCTGCACCCCGTGGTCGAAGTTGCGCATGACCTTCCCGCAGTCCTCGCACACCTCACGCATCCGGCAGCGCCCCGTGTACGACGGGCACAGGCTCCCCGACAGCGCCTGCAGCGCCGTCTCCGAGGCCGGCAGCTGCGCACAGGTGCGCGACTGCGGCGCGGAGGACGGCGCCACCGTGCATTCCGAAAGTTCCGTCCGCGTGCGCGGATGCAGGCACGGGTTGCTGTCCTCGTCCGCCGTCGCGAACAGAGATAGCAGCAAGGCCAGCAGGATGGGCACGCGCAGGGAATGCATCATAAAGCACAAGGTTTATTCTTTCTATAAATGCTTTGTCAAGACGGCCTGCCGTGGCAGAATTGAGAAAAGCAGACAAGCAATTCAGGATTCCTGGCTACAGATTCTGGGATGTGCCGGATGGAGCACACTATGCTCGGAAGGTCGTGTGGCAGCGATTTTCGTAGGTATTTGGTTGCATTCCCTGCCGATTCGAGGCAGGGAACGACTCTCATGGTGGAAAGGTCATCTGGCAAAAAACGGCGGGGATTTGCCAAGGGTTCTGTCGTCGGACTGAATATAGCCCACTCCCGTTCATCTGCTTTCCCGCGTTTTTGGCAACGCGATGTTCCCCATACGGGTCGGCAATCGCCGCCATTTTCATGCCCGAAGGTGTTGCCACGGCGGCCTCGCCGTGGCAACCATTTTCGGAAGCTTCAATCAGGCAATCGCCTACCCTCTTGGGAAACATAGCGAACGTCAAAGGCGACATACAAGCTGGAAAAGGTCGATGGTCGTTTTTATTTCAATGCTTTGTTCCCCGGGAGGGTAGGTAGTGATCCTAAACACACTCTTGGAGTGGTCATGTGCCAGAGAATGTGGTTCAAATGCGGCCTCCAAATAGATGCGCGGCATGCCTGTGCAAGGAAGCCCCCGCAAGGGGGCGCCGGAGCATAGCCAGGGGTGGAGCGAGCCGCGAAGCGGCGAGCGGAACCCCTGGAGGAGCGCCGAAAACAGAACGGCGCCCGGAAATGGATGCCATTG
>JAEEGL012873153.1_pt1 | contig 17451 bp, 12 predicted proteins | sample 9134231 | NCBI WGS metagenome assembly JAEEGL01 (sample SAMN16246548, study PRJNA631951) | gut metagenome | biome: gut microbiome; feature: rumen; material: fiber-attached | host: Bos | place: Iran: Karaj | collected 2018-10 | reverse complement strand
CAAAACGGCGGAAGCGCAAAACAGCATCGCTTTGCCATAGCTTCCAGCTCCCTCAGGGCGCGGTTGATCTCACTTCGTTTCATTGGATCCTTCCTCCGTTCTCAGGCTTCGTTCAGATATTCCCAGGGTAGACATAGTGCAGCTGCTCCCGTGCAACGTCAACAAGGTGAAAGAGTGTACCGCGCTCCGTCGGTCTTTTGTCCTGAATTTTATACCGTGGGAAGAAGCGCGTAATGTGCAGGGGAATGTCTTTGCCCCCCGGCAGGGAGGCTATCCACTGCGTCATCTCCCGCATTTCCTCGTCCGTGTCGTTCATTCCCGGGACGATCAGACTGGTGAGTTCGACATGACAGCGCGCCGCCGCTTTGGTGATAAAGGTCTTCACGGTTTCGAAGTCTCCGCCGAGCGTATTTCGGTATATGTCTTCCCGAAAGCTCTTCAGATCGATGTTCAGCGCATCCGTACAGGGCAGCACCTGATCCGCAATTTCTGCGTTTACACAGCCATTCGTCACCAGAACGGTCTTCATGTTCTTCTCACGCAGGAGTTTCGCCGTATCGAGCACGTACTCGCAGCCGATCAGTGGTTCGTTATAGGTGAACGCCACCCCGATATTTCCCCTGTTCCGAAGACGATCTGCCATGTCCACCAGATCCTCCGGCGCAATATAGTTCCCGGAAAGTTCACCTGTCCCGTTCAGCCCGTATTCCCTGCCGTCAGACATGGAAATCTCCCAGTTCTGGCAGAAGGGACAGTTCAGATTGCATCCGAAACTGCCGACAGACAGGATGCCTTTTCCCGGGAAGAAGCGCTTCAGAGGTTTTTTCTCAACCGGATCCAGTGCAAGCGAGGTCGCAATGCCGTAGTTGAGAGGGACAACTCTTCCGTCCCTCGTCCCCCGTGCCCGGCAGCGGCCAGCCTTCCCCTCCGGGATCAGGCAGCGGTGCGGGCAGACCCCGCACCGTGCGCCCCGCACATCCTCTTCAGGCTTCATGACGGATCACCTCAAAACGCTCCAGGTCAACATTCTTTTCCCTTGTGGACAGTCCAGCCTTGCTCATGGCAATCGCGACCTGTTGGTCCACCGTATCAACTCCCTCCAGGTTAGGAAGCAGCAGGCCTCTACGGAAGCCCTTGCTGACAATAACGCCGTATCTCTTTACGTCCAGTTCGTCTTTCGATTGGATTTTCTCCGTTTCGCCCAGAACATCAACGCTGATCTCCAGCACGTCCAGTTCATCCGGGCGCACCGGGCTAAAACGCGGGTCCCGCGTCGATGCACTGACCGCATTCTCCATAATTTCCTCCGCAATGTTCCGGCGTGACGCCTGGATTGTGCCGATGCATCCGCGAAGCTGACCGCCCTTATGAATTGAGACGAACACGCCTGCCCGTCTGCTCAGCATTTCTTCCGGAAGGTTCTCAGGAATTTCAGGCTTTTTCCGATCTCTGACCCAGAAATTGACCGTATCCCGGGCAAGACGGATATACGCGTCCTCTCTCTGCAGTCTCTCCTGCATCGCCTTTCTCTGTTTCTCTTCCCGTACCTCAAGGAAGCATCTTGCCGGATTGTTTCCTGTTACACGATATGTACAGATGCCGTAACCGACGCCAAAAGATCCCTCATGGCTCAGTCTCTCCGCTTCGACGCTCAGGCCGTCCAGCGCCCCCGCCATCATGCAGAAGCTGCGGTGCCCGCACTCCGCCGCCCTCTCGCAGAAACTCTCACCGAAATCCAGGAGTTCGTCGAAGGCAGCTCTTCCCATTACATCCATGATACGCTCATCATAGATTGGGCCTTCCTCTGCATAACCATATGGGCCGTCATCCCGAAGCTTATGGGAGAGGTCACCGCTTCCGATCAGCACAACTCTGCGCTTCAGTGTCTCCGCCGTCTGTTGGATCATTTGTCCGAGCCGATAGTGTTCGGTCAGCGTCAGGCCTGACAGGCCGATCCGAACCAGGCGATAATCCGTCGTATAATGGTTGACATAATATAGAGGTATCATCGTGCCATGGTCAAGATCCGGGTTTCTTTCACCCAGTGTTCCTGCCGGAAAGCCGTTTTTCTCTGCCAGTGCTGTGAGGGATCGCACGAAATCTGTGTCATAGTTAACTGTGATCCTCACCTGCGGCGCACGGAACTGCCGCATATCTCCCCATGCCGATTTTCCCGGAGAAATATGGAAATAATCTGCGTACATTACGGAATGCGGAGATATCAGCACAATCGTGTCCGGTTTCAGTTCTGCAGCAAAAGCCGCCGCCTTCTCATAAGAAACGGCAGTTGTCCGGATTTTCTTCTCTTCTCCCCTTCCTACCTCCGGCAGGATAATGGGTGGGTGTGGAACCATAATCGCTCCGATAATCGGCATGATTTTCTCCTTTTCCAGATTATTTCTTCTGTCCTGTTTTTCTGTCCCTCGTCAGATGATAGCTGATCTCAATCAGTTCCCTGATCAGTTCATCTTCTGCACTTCCATCCAACAGGATCGTCAGCCAGTGATCCTTATTCATATGGTATCCCGGCAGGATCCCCGGCTGCTGCAGATACTCGCCCATCATCAGCGGGCTGCATTTTACATCGATAATGTCCGCTGTTCCGTCCCTCTTCAGGCCGAGCCGTATATACGGCACTTTCATTCCGACGGCAAACCATTTTCTGCTGACATGCCGGAGGACATAGCCCTCGTCGTCCCATGGGTAATCCGGGTCGACGGAATAGGTATCACGAACATAGTTCAGCAGCTCTGTTTTTGTCATTCCGACACCACTTCCAGCATTCCTCCTCAAATTCAGTGATGTTCTGTCACATTCTTTCTTATTCAATTCTCTCTATCACCAACTCTGCAGAGTCTTCTTCGAGGGAATTGTGATGCTCCAGATGAATATGGCTTCCCGGTTTTTCCTTTGCAAGGGTCAAAAAATGACTGGCCAGCGACAGAAGCCCTTCCCTGTTGGCTGAAATGACTGCCCTTCCGTCATCGGTTCTGACCCTGATGGTGTATCCCTCTTCCCATTTTAAATCCATAGTTGGCCTCCGGAACCATACTGATGTCATTTTCGTCTTGAAACTTCCTCTGAAGCTGCGATCTTCATCAATTATAGCACAACGGCTTCCGTGTTTCCACTTACGAAACATCTCGTTTGCAGTTTTTCATTTTGCTTCGGGCAGGTTTACGAAGGTTATTGTCTGATATCAGCGGAAAGCTTCTTGCAAAATCCCTCTTTCTACTGTAAACTAATTCCGAACTCTCCAGAAAGGACGGTATCTGAATGGCAGTACTGCAGGAATATCTTGACTGGCGTGCGGATGTTCCCTTCTCCGCAGCGCCTTTCAATGACGTTGACAACCTGATTCTCGCGACGCTCGCCTATACTGATTTCGATGGGATCGTTCCCTCCGGCAGAGAGTCGGTTTCTCTCGACCTCATTTACAGATCTTTCTACCAAACGCACTGCAGAGAGAATATTCCGGATCACGGCCCACAGATAGAAAAGGCGCCCCTGCTGATGGACGGCATGCTGAGCGGTGTGCGCTTCGGTTCCCTGGAGGCCTGCAGATATATCAATGAAATCGATTCCGATAAAAGCGCACAGATTTCCGCAGTCACCTTCCTGCTGGAAGACGGGACGGCATACGTTGCCTTCCGCGGAACGGACAGCACCCTGGTGGGATGGAAAGAGGATTTCAATCTGAGCTATCTCTCCGAAACAGCCGGGCAGCAGCGTGCCGTTCAATATCTGGAGGAAACAGCCGCAGAAATCTCCCGGCCGCTCCGTGTCGGCGGGCACTCAAAGGGCGGTAACTTTGCCGTATATGCTTCCGCATTCTGCTCTGTCCAGGATCGGATTCTCTCTGTCTACTCCAATGACGGTCCTGGATTTCGTGCCGAAATCGTGCAGTCCGACGCGTATCGGCGTATTTTACCAAAGCTTGTCAGCATTATACCCGATACGTCTATCATCGGTCTGCTTCTCAAAAGTGACGCAGAGCAAAAGGTGGTTCGGAGCAGCGCTTCCGGCATTCAGCAGCATGACCCGTTCACCTGGTGTGTATGCCGGGACAGTTTTGAACGGGCTGAGCTCTCCGAAGCCGGAAAAATCATTGACAAGGCCATGGATACCTGGGTTGAAGGCATGGATGATGAAACGCGGAGATCTTTCACGGAAACCGTCTTCTCGCTGTTTGAATCGACCGGTGCGGAAACCTTTCAAGAAATCGGAAGAAACAAAGCAAGGAATGCCGAGGTAATCCTCTCCCATCTGTTCTCGCTCGCAAAGGACAAGCAGAAGGAACTTCTCATGCTGGCCGGGCAGCTGATTCAAAGCGGCGGGCAGGCAGCCGTATCCCAGCTTCCGGATCTGTTTCTCGGGAGCAAGAGCGGGAATCCCTAGAATGCATTCAGCGCCATTTTGCAGATGATCTGCAAAATGGCGCTGTTTCATGTTCTGCTCAGAGAAACGCGGTGTCTTCCGGCGGGAAATATTCCTTCTCCGGCATGCGGTAGGGGGCGAGGCCCTTCTGTTCCTCTTCCCTGCAGTCCTCGACATAGTTCACAAATTCACTGACCAGTTCCTTTCGTTTCTGGTTTCGGTTCCACACAAGGACATACTCGACCTGACGGGCAGGGTCCGTAATGATTTTCTTGACAAGAAGCTCGTTTGCCGTATACGTAGTCATCGGGTAGATGCAGATCGCAACGTTCTGTTCCGCAAGAGCAACTGCATCGATATAGCTGGAGGTTTGACACGCAATGCTCGGTTCCGCGCCTATTTCGCGAAACCAGGTTGTAATGGCTTCCACACGTGAGCGTCTGCTCGGGACGGCAAGCGGCTGCCCAATGAGCTTTTCGAGCGGAAGAAACTCCCCACTCTCCTGAGCGAGCGGATGAGCCGCTGACAGGATTGCGACCCAGGGTTCGCGCGAGACGGGAAACCCATCCATCAGCTCTGTATTATACGGAGCTGCAATAAGCGCCAGATCGACAAGCCCGCGGCGAAGGCGCTCAAGCACGTCATCACCGCTTCCGTTCCACAGGTTGTAGGATACATTCGGAAATTCCAAACGGAACCCGGCGATCCATCGTGCGAGCAGATAGGGAGCACGCCCTTCCACCAGGCCGATATTGAGCTGACCGGAAAGCCCTTCGATGGAGCGGATTTCCTCCTCAGTCTGTTCCGAGAGCTCCAGGATCTGTTTTGCCCTGCGGTAGAGAACGTCGCCGGCTTCCGTCAGCACAAGGCGCCGCTTCCCTCGGATAAAAAGCTGGGTTTTGAGCTCAGTCTCCAGTTGTTTCATCTGGTTGGAGAGAGGCGGTTGGCTCATGTTCAGCTTCTCTGCAGCGCGGGTGATGTTTAGCTCCTCCGCAATCGTAATAAAATATCTCAAAGAACGAAGATCCATCCGAAACCTCCTGAACAGATTTTTTGAACAGTATACAATACCGCTCTCCCAATGTCAAAGCAAAACTTCAAAAAATGGTAAGATTTTGTCTGCCATATTTTCTCCGTATGAAATCAGCGATGGAACCGGTATTGGAAAAAACTGGTTTCTGTGGTAAGATAAGCTGACAAAAGAATTTGGTATTGAGCAGGCAGTTCCGTTTTAGGGAATTCTTATGATCTGTTTCTGGCGTTCGCCGGTGTCAGGGGCCACGTGCCCCTTAGAGGCATCGGGGAACGTTTTTTTCAATACAGCAGAGAAGGAGGATTCTCTTATGCCAAAATACATCTTTGTGACCGGCGGTGTGGTATCGGGACTCGGGAAAGGCATTACGGCCGCATCCCTCGGGCGTCTGCTGAAAGCCAGAGGGCTGAAGGTTGCGGCCCAAAAGCTTGATCCGTACATCAACGTCGACCCGGGCACGATGAGCCCATATCAGCACGGAGAGGTCTACGTGACGGAGGACGGTTCGGAGACCGATTTGGACCTCGGCCACTATGAGCGCTTCATTGATGAGAACCTGAATAAATGGTCAAACCTGACCACGGGAAAAGTATACTGGAATGTTCTGAACAAGGAGCGCCGCGGCGAGTATCTCGGGCAGACGGTACAGGTAATCCCGCACATCACACAGGAAATAAAGGATTTTATCTATTCTGTCGGGAAGAAAACCGGGGCGGATGTTGTCATTACTGAGATCGGCGGCACCACAGGCGACATTGAGAGCCAGCCTTTTCTGGAGGCAGCACGCCAGGTCGGTCTCGAGCAGGGAAAGGGAAATGTCTGCTATATTCATGTGACACTGGTTCCCTTCCTGCGCGGCAGCGACGAACACAAGACCAAGCCGACACAGCATTCGGTAAAAGAACTGCAGGGCATGGGCATCAGCCCGGATATCATCGTGCTTCGATGCGATGAGCCTCTGGAGCCGGAGATTTTCCGGAAGATTGCGATGTTCTGCAATGTCAGGCCGGACTGCGTCATCGAAAACCGGACGCTTCCCATTCTTTACGAGGCTCCTCTGATGCTGGAGGAGGAAAACTTCTCTCTGATCGTCTGCCGTGAGCTTGGACTTTGGACCAGAGCTCCGGATCTGGACAGCTGGACAGATCTGGTACGGCGGATCCATCATCTGAAAAAAAGGACCCGGATTGCCCTGGTCGGCAAATATGTTCAGCTGCATGACGCATATCTTTCTGTTGCAGAGGCCCTGCGTCATGCCGGTTACGCGTGTGACGCAGCAGTCGAGATTGAATGGATCAACAGTGAAAACGTAACCGCGGAAACCGCCCCCGGGCTCTTTGCCGGTTGTGACGGGATCATTGTCCCGGGCGGTTTTGGCAACCGGGGATTGGAAGGCATGATCGACACCGTGCGCTATGCCCGTGAGCAAAAGATCCCTTATTTTGGGATCTGCCTCGGCATGCAGATGGCGGTTGTCGAATTTGCGCGCGATGTCTGCGGTCTGCAGAGAGCAAGTTCTGGAGAACTGGATCCGGACAGTCCGCACAGGGTGATTGATTTTCTGCCGGATCAGAGCGATGACGTAGACAAAGGCGGCACTCTCCGTCTGGGTGCATATCCGTGCCGTCTGCAGGAGGGAAGCCTCCTCCGTCAGTGCTACGGCGCCGAGCTGGTTCAGGAGCGCCATCGGCACCGCTATGAGTTCAACAACGATTATCGGCAGATCCTCTCGGAGCACGGTCTGCTGCTGAGCGGGAAAAGCCCGGACGGATATATTGTTGAAGCAGTGGAGCTGCCAGATCATCCCTTCTTTGTCGGAGTACAGTTTCATCCGGAGTTCAAAAGCAGGCCGGACAAACCGCATCCCATCTTCCGTGGTTTTATCAGAGCAGCACTGGCACAACGTTCGAAAACGGAATAATAAGCGGCGAGCGGCTTAATCGCCGCTCGCTCCGTAGTTGGACAATACACGGGCGGAAGGGTCGTCGACCCTGCAGCCTTCCCATTCCGGGTTCGGCATCCAGAAATCCGCGATCATATGGCTCTGCCCCGGGTAGTGTTTTTCAAAAATATCCCGATAGAGCAGGCTCTCCTTGGTAAACGGCGGATGGTAGGAATATCCCGCACAGCCCGTACGGAACTCCTCATCGCTGTAGCATGTTTCCGCATAAGCCTTCAGGTCGTCCACCATGGAATGGCCGACTGCATCGGAAAAGGCTGCCTTCTGCCGCCACAGAATCTCATCGGGCAGGATCTGATCCTTCTCAAATGCGTGACGGAGGAGATACTTTCCCATTCCATATCGATTGAGCTTCAGTTCCGGGTCGATCCGCATCACATACTGCACAAAATCCAGATCACCAAATGGCACACGTGCCTCCAGAGAGTTTACGGAGATACAGCGGTCAGCCCGCAGCACGTCATACATATGCAGCTCGTCGATCCGCTTCTTGCTCTCCAGCTGGAAGGCCTGCGCCGTTGGGGCGAAGTCGGTGTATTTGTACCCGAACAGTTCGTCGGAAATCTCGCCGGTCAGCAGGACGCGGACGTCCGTGTTCTCATGGATTGCCCTGCAGCACAGATACATGCCGAGGCTTGCCCGAATGGTCGTTATATCCCAGGTCCCGAGCAGGCGGATAACCTCGTCAAGCGCCGCGAGCACTTCTTCCCTGCTCATATGAAACGCGGTGTGCTCTGCTCCGATATAGTCTGCGGCGATCTGCGCATACTTCAGGTCGATGGGGTCAAGATCCATGCCAATGGCAAAGGTTCGGATCTTTCTCCCGAGAAGTTTTGCTGAGATGGCACAGACAAGGCTGGAATCCAGGCCGCCTGAAAGCAGGAATCCCAGAGGCGCATCTGCGTCCAATCGTTTCTCCACGCCGGCAATCAGCTTTTCCCGGATGTTTTTGCAGACAGTCTCAATGTCATCCGGCAGGCAGGTCTCAACTGTCGTGAGATCAGCGAATCGTACAAAAGCGCCGTCAGCATAATAGTGTCCCGGCGGAAACGGCAGGATCTCCGGACAGAGTCCGACAAGGTTCTGCGCCTCACTCGCAAAGGCAATACTGCCATCCCGGAAATAGCCATAGTACAATGGCCGAATTCCGATGGGATCTCTCGCTGCGATGAGTTGGTCCTTCTCTCCATCGTAAAGGATCAGGGCAAATTCCGCATCCAGTCGGCGGAACATGTCGAGGCCGTATTCCCGGTAGAGCGGGAGCAGGAGTTCGCAGTCAGAGTCGCTGGCAAAGCGGTATCCCATTGCTTCCAGAGCAATGCGCTGTTTCCGCCATCCATAAAGCTCCCCATTGCAGACGACTTTGTTCTTCTCCAGGGAAAAAGGCTGCATTCCCCAGTCGTGCAGACCCATAATGGCAAGCCTGTGGAAGCAGAGCAGACCTCTTCCTGCTGCTTCGATGCGGGTGTCGTCGGGTCCGCGGGATTTTGTCCGGTCGAAGTATGGCCGGATTTCCTCCGCAGAATACAAGTCTGACTGAAATCCCATAACGCAGCACATAAAAAAACACCTCCGGATTTTATTGCAGCTTCGTCCCAATCAAAAGGACGGACAGCTGCGCATCCGTGGTGCCACCTTTTTTGCCGCGTCCGACGCGGCCACTCTGCAGGAGTCCAACAACCCCCTGCGCCTTAACGCAGCGCTGACGGCTCACCTACTCGCCTGTGCTTTCAGTTCGCGGCTCGGGAGGGTTACCATCGGAGAGGCCTGCATCGGGCTTTCACCGTCCCCCGACTCGCTGTGGCTGTTTCTCACCGTGACATATCTCCGTCTCTGCCCTGTCTCCTTCGATCGGCGGCTTTCTCTCCGCGATCGCTCCGGAAGTATATCCGAGGATGCGACAATCATAGCACAGTGGAGCTGAAAAGCAAAATACGAATAAGCCACAGGTAATTATACAAAACCAATATTATACGCCGGTGTTCGACTACCTCTGTTATTCTTTCGCATCATATCACATCCGTATGATAATGCCAATGCAATCGGTATTGTAACGGATGAGTCTCCTGTGGTAACATGAGCCAAGTGTTTCGTGACATTTCCATTGAGGTCCGCCTGCAGCACTTGTGGGCGGCCTTTTTCTATTTCACAGACAGGAGAGCCAATCATGATTATGACAGAGCAGCAGCACTTTCCTCTCTATTATCCGTCCTTTGAACACGATTCCTGCGGGATCGGTGCTGTGATCAGCATTCGCGGAGAACAGACGCACCGAACTGTCGATGATGCCCTGAAAATCGTTGAAAAGCTTCAGCATCGCGCGGGCAAGGACGCCTGCGGGGAAACAGGAGACGGTGTCGGTCTGATGATGCAGATTCCGCACAAGCTGATGCTGAAGGCTGCGCTGGAATGCAAAATTGACGATCTGGGGCCTGCAAGAAGCTACGGCGTAGGGATGTTCTTTCTTCCGCAGGACACGCTTCGTCGCCTTCAGGCCAGAAAAATGCTGGAAATTATTGTTGCACGCCATGGTGTAGAGTTCCTCGGCTGGCGCGATGTTCCGGTCTGTCCGGAAATCCTGGGGCAGACCGCCCGGGAGGCGCAGCCTTATATCATGCAGTGTTTCGTCCGCAGGCCGGAGCATGTGGCGGAGGGGTTGGAATTCGACCGTCTGCTCTACATCATCCGCAGGGAGTTTGAGCAGAGCGATATTGGCACATATATTGCCTCCTTCTCCAGCAGAACCATCGTTTATAAGGGGATGTTTCTGGTTAATCAGCTCAGAGCTTTCTATCGTGATCTGCAGGATCCGGACTGTGAGAGTGCGATGGCAATGGTTCACTCCCGTTTCTCGACAAACACCAACCCCAGCTGGGAACGCGCACATCCGAACCGTTATATCATGCACAACGGGGAAATCAATACAATCCGCGGCAATGCCGACCGTATGCTGGCCCGCGAGGAAACCATGCACTCCCGTGTCATCAGTGATGAAGATATGGACCGCATTCTGCCGGTCATAGACCAGCGGGGTTCGGATTCCGCCATGCTGGACAACACGCTGGAGTTTCTGATGATGAACGGCATCGAACTTCCGCAGGCTGTGATGATGACGATCCCGGAACCTTGGGCCAACAACCGAAAAATGAGCCAGGAAAAGCATGACTTCTATCTGTATTACGCAACCATGATGGAGGCCTGGGATGGTCCTGCGGCTATCGTTTTCTGTGACGGTGACTGTGTCGGAGCGGTTCTGGACCGCAACGGCCTGCGGCCCTGCCGCTGGTACCAGACTGCGGACGACTATGTTATCCTGTCCTCTGAAGTGGGCGTTCTGGACATTGACCCCGCGAGTATCGTGAAGAAGTCCCGTCTGCAGCCCGGCAAGATGCTGCTTGTGGACACGAAGGCGAAGCGCCTGGTCGGCGACGAAGAGCTGAAGGGCCGTTATGCATCCCAAAGTCCTTACGGTGAATGGCTGGATGCACATCTGGTTCATCTGGAGGACCTGCCCATTCCCAACCTGAAGGTGGAGAAGCACTCACAGGAGCTTCGGGACAAGCTTTATAAGGCTTTCGGCTATACCTACGAGGAAGTCAAGGACCAGGTTCTTCCCATGGCCCGCAGCGGGGCTGAGCCGATCGCCTCGATGGGGACGGATATCCCTCTCGCGGTACTGTCGGAAGCCCGCCAGCCTCTGTTCAGCTATTTCAAGCAGCTTTTCGCACAGGTGACCAACCCGCCTATTGACGCGATCCGTGAGAAGATCGTTACGGATACGGCAGTCTATCTTGGTTCCTCCGGCAACCTGCTTGAGGAAAAAGCGGACAACTGTGCCGTCCTGCAGATTCAAAACCCGATCCTTACCAGTGTGGATCTGATGAAGATCAGGCACATGGATAATCCGGAATTCAAGGTCGTGACCATTTCTCTCCTTTACTATAAGAGAACGCCCCTGGAGAGTGCGGTAGAGCGTCTTTTTGTCGCCTGTGACAGAGCATATAAGCAGGGAGCGAATATCCTGATTCTGTCCGACCGCGGCGTGGACGAAAACCATGTTGCAATTCCTTCCCTGCTGGCGGTATCGGCAGTTCAGAAATATCTGGTACGTACCAAGAAACGCACGGCCCTGTCCCTGATTCTTGAGAGCGCCGAGCCGCGCACCGTGCATCATTTTGCTACTTTGCTGGGATACGGTGCACAGGCCATCAATCCCTATCTGGCGCAGGAATGCATTGAGGAGATGGTCGGCCTCGACATGCTGGACAAGGATCCCGGCGCCGCCATCGACGACTACAACCGGGCCATACTCGCCGGTATCGTGAAGATTGCCTCCAAGATGGGGATTTCCACCATCCAATCCTATCAGGCAGCGCAGATTTTTGAGTGCGTCGGCATCAGCACCAGAGTCATCGACCGATACTTCACCAACACGGTCAGCCGTGTGGAAGGGATCGGCCTGGAAGAGATTGGAGAGGGCGTGGAATGGAAACACGATCAGGCCTTCGAGCCGCTCGGCCTCGGCATCGATACCACCCTGAACTCCGTCGGTTCTCACAAACTCCGATCGGGACCAGCGGCGGAAGATCACATGTACAATCCCATCACCATCCGCCTGCTTCAGAAAGCAACGCGGGAGGGCAGTTATGAGACCTTCAAGCAGTATACCTCTCTGGTAGACAACCTGGAAGTTCCACATACACTGCGTGGGCTTCTCGAGCTGAAGGCCGATCCCAACGGAGGAATTCCCCTGGATGAAGTTGAGCCGGTGGAGAGCATTGTCCGCCGCTTCAAAACCGGAGCGATGAGCTACGGTTCCATCTCGCAGGAGGCACATGAGTGCCTTGCTGTAGCAATGAATTCTCTCGGCGGGAGGTCGAATTCCGGTGAAGGCGGCGAGCGCCCGGAGCGTCTGAACGACCCCCTCCGCTGCTCAGCAATCAAGCAGATCGCCTCCGGGCGTTTCGGCGTGACAAGCGCCTATCTCAACAGCGCTGAAGAACTTCAGATTAAAATGGCCCAGGGAGCCAAGCCCGGCGAAGGCGGACACCTGCCGGGAAGCAAGGTCTATCCGTGGATTGCGAAAACACGCTGCTCCACCCCGGGCGTATCACTGGTGAGTCCGCCGCCGCATCACGACATCTATTCCATTGAGGACCTTGCGCAGCTGATTTTTGATCTGAAGAACGCCAACCGTCACGCCCGGATCAGTGTCAAGCTGGTCTCAGAAGCGGGCGTCGGAACCATCGCCTGCGGGGTGGCAAAAGCCGGCGCACAGGTTGTACTGATCTCCGGTTATGACGGCGGGACCGGCGCTGCGCCGGGCTCGTCCATACACAATGCCGGTCTGCCCTGGGAACTGGGCGTAGCAGAAGCGCACCAGACGCTTGTAAAGAATGGACTGCGTGAGCAGGTCATCATTGAGACAGACGGGAAGCTGATGACCGGGCGCGATGTCGCGGTGGCCTGCATGCTCGGCGCAGAGGAATTCGGTTTTGCTACCGCTCCGCTCATCACGCTGGGCTGCTGCATGATGCGCGTATGCAATCTTGACACCTGCCCCGTTGGCGTGGCTACACAGAATCCGAAGCTGCGTGCGCGCTTTGCGGGAAAGCCGGAATATGTCATGAACTTCATGCGTTTCGTCGCGCAGGAGCTGCGTGAATGCATGGCGTCGGTCGGGATCCGGACTGTGGATGAACTTGTTGGGCGCAGCGACCTGCTGGAGCCGAGGGAGAAGCGCATTACGCACCGGGCTGAGACCGTGGATCTCTCCGCCCTGCTGGTGAATCCCTACGGCGAGGATGTTCCTCACTTCGCTCCGGACGCGGTATATCGCTTCCGTCTCTCCGAGACAAAAGACTGCAGCCTTCTGATGGAAAAGCTCGGTCCATCCCTGACGACCACGCGGCGCGGAAAGCTGGATGTCAAAGTCTCCAGCACGGATCGCGCTTTCGGAACTCTCTTCGGTTCCGAGATCACCCGTGCCTGCGGCGACAGCCTGAAAGATGACAGCTACGTCATCCGCTGTCAGGGCGGCGGCGGTCAGTCCTTCGGAGCGTTTATACCCAAAGGACTCACCCTGCGGCTGGAAGGTGACAGCAACGACGGCTTCGGCAAGGGGCTCTCCGGCGGAAAGCTGATCCTGTATCCTCCAAAAATCAGCGGATTCCGCGCGGATGAGAACATCATTGTCGGCAATGTTGCCCTTTACGGAGCGACCTCCGGCAAAGCCTTCATTGCCGGCGTAGCCGGGGAACGCTTCTGTGTACGCAACTCCGGTGCAAGCGCCGTTGTCGAAGGAGTCGGGGATCATGGCTGTGAGTATATGACCGGCGGCCGGGTAGTCATACTCGGCGATACCGGAAAAAACTTCGCAGCCGGAATGTCAGGCGGCATCGTCTATGTTCTGGACGAGCGGCACGACCTCTATACGCGGCTGAACAAAACCGGGCTCAACATGACTACGCTTCGTGAGCACCATGATATTCAGGAGCTCCGTGAACTGATTGAGGAACACACTGCGGCAACCGGCTCGGAAAAGGGAAAGCGGATTCTGGAACGCTTTGAGGAGTTCATTCCATCCTTCAAGAAAATCATTCCGAGGGATTATGAGCGTATGATTGCCTCCATTGCCGCGTTTGAGGGCAAGGGAGAGAGCAGAGAACAGGCTGAGATTGCGGCATTCAATGCCGCTGTGAAGCATTGAAAGGAGGGACGTCACATGGGAAAACCAACCGGATTTCTGGAATATGAGCGATGTGAGAATAAAAGGCGTCCGCCTTTGGAGCGCGTCAGGGACTGGGAAGACCTCTACATTCCTGTGGATGGAGAGCGGCGCCTGCAGCAGGGAGCACGATGCATGAACTGCGGCGTTCCGTTCTGTCAGGCCGGGGTCCAGTTTGAAGGGAAACAGCTGGGCTGCCCGCTGCACAACCTGATTCCGGAGTGGAACGACATGCTCATGGACGGTAATTACGGTCATGCGCTTTCAAGGCTGCTGAAGACAAACAATTTTCCGGAGTTTACCGGACGCGTCTGTCCGGCCTTCTGTGAACAGGCCTGTACCTGCGGCCTCTATGACGCACCGATCACCGTTCATGACAATGAGCGCAGCATCATTGAATATGCCTTTGCAAACGGTCTGATGAAGCCACGCTTTACCCGCAACGCTTCCGGAAAAAATGTCGTGGTTGTCGGCTCCGGTCCCTCCGGCCTTGCGGTTGCGGACCAGCTGAACCATCGGGGGCACAGTGTAACCGTGATCGAAAAACATCCGCGTGCAGGCGGGATTCTGACCTACGGAATTCCCAACATGAAGCTGCCGAAGGATGTTGTACAGAGGCGTATTGAGCTGATGACCGATGAGGGCGTTACCTTTGTCACAGGGCTCGATGCCTCCGACCCTTCCATCGCTCATCGGCTGAGTGAGGAATATGACGCGGTAGTTCTCTGCTGCGGTGCCGAGGAACCGAGGAAAATCGGTGTAGATACAACCGGCGTCAAGGGCGTCTACTATGCAATGGAGTTCCTTCACGCCGCAGTCGACCGCCAGCAGTTCGGACGCTCCTCCTCCGTGCTGACCGCTGAGGGACGCAATGTGATCATCATAGGGACAGGCAACACTGCGAGCGACTGTGTCTCCACTTCCATCCGTCAGGGATGCATCAGCGTAACCCAGCTGGTGCGCCGGGGGATTGAGGACTATCTGGACAGTTCCGGTGTGCTGCCGCAGGACTATGCACAGGAAGAAGCCGAGTACCTTTTCGGCAGAGATCCGAGACTGTTTGGGCAAAGCGTGGCATCCCTTCAGACAGATGAGGCCGGAAACCTCATCTCAATCACCACAAAGTGCGGTGATACTCTTCCCTGTGAGCTTCTGATCGGCGCAACCGGTTTCTCCGGATGCCGGGCAGATGTCTGTCAGGCCTTCGGCGTGGAGCAGGATCGCACAGTCAAGACAGAAAAAGGCCGCTTTCAGACCAATGTGCCTCATATTTTCACAGCCGGCGATATGCACAGAGGACAGTCTCTCGTCGTGCATGCGATCGCAGAAGGGCGTGCGGCCGCCATTGAAGTTGACCGATTTCTGATGGGATATACCAACCTGATCTAAGAAGAACAAATAAGGAGGTACGGAAAGATGTGCGGAATAGTCGGTTTTACCGGGCAGCATCAGGCGGCGCCCATTCTTTTGGACGGTCTGTCCAGGCTCGAATACCGCGGCTATGATTCGGCTGGACTCGCCGTACGCGATGGAAGCAGCCTTGCCGAAGTCGTGAAATCCACAGGCAAGCTTCGAAATCTTGCCGTGAAGACGGACAACGGGGAGGCTCTCGCCGGGACCTGCGGCATCGGGCATACCCGCTGGGCAACCCACGGGGAACCCAGTCAGACAAATGCCCATCCGCATGTCAGCGGGAACTGCACCGGCTCAGGGTCCGGTCCGGTAGAGGCGGATGTGGTCGGCGTACATAACGGCATCATCGAAAACTTTGCGGAACTGAAGGCCAAACTTCTGCGTCATGGATACACCTTCTATTCGGAGACGGACACCGAGGTTGTCATCAAGCTGGTAGACTACTACTATAAGAAGTACAAAATCGGCCCTATTGACGCCATTACCAGGACCATGGTACGTGTCCGAGGTTCGTACGCACTCGCCATGATGTTCCGGGATTTTCCTGGTGAAATATTTGCCGCTCGGAAAGACAGTCCCATGATCATCGGCGAAGCAGGCGGAGAGAGTTTTCTTGCCTCCGATGTCCCTGCCATCCTGAAATATACAAGGCAGGTCCAGTACATCGGAAACATGGAAGTAGCAAGACTTGCCCCCGGTGAAGTCAGGTTTTTTGACCTGAACGGCGATGAGGTATTTCATGACACCGTAGAAATCACCTGGGATGCCGAAGCTGCGGAAAAAAACGGATTTGAGCACTTCATGATCAAGGAGATCCATGAACAGCCGACAGCCGTACGTGACACGCTGAACAGTGTCCTTAAGGAAGACCGCATCGACCTCAGTGGGGCAGGCCTCACAGACGAGCAGATTCGAACTGTCAGTTCTATTCGGATTGTCGCCTGCGGTTCCGCGTGGCATGTAGGGATGGCTGCGCAATATGTGCTCGAGGATCTTGCGGAGATTCCCGTCCGTGTAGAACTTGCATCCGAATTTCGTTACCGCAAGCTCCTTCTGGACAAAAACACCCTGACCATTGTCATCTCGCAGTCCGGAGAAACCGCAGACAGCCTTGCCGCCCTGAGGGAGGCCAAAGCGCAGGGCAGCCGGACGCTGGCAATTGTGAACGTCGTCGGCTCCACCATTGCAAGAGAGGCGGATAATGTCTTCTATACGCTGGCAGGCCCGGAGATCGCAGTTGCTACCACCAAGGCATACAGCGCCCAACTGATGGCAATCTATACGCTGGCTCTCCAGTTTTCCCTTGCCCGGGAGAAAATCTCTGAAGAGCAGTACCGCGCTTATATTGAGGAACTGAAAGCTCTCCCTGACAAGATGATCCGGGTTTTGGAAGACAAAGAACGCATCCAGTGGTTTGCCTCCAAGTTTGCCATGGCAAAGGACATCTTCTTTATCGGGCGCGGACTGGACTATGCCATCTGTCTCGAGGGCAGCCTGAAAATGAAGGAGATCAGCTATATTCACAGCGAGGCTTATGCCGCCGGTGAGATGAAACACGGCACCATCAGTCTTGTGGAGGACAACACGCTCGTGATCGGTGTTCTGACCCAGGGTTCTCTGTATGAGAAGACAATCAGCAATATGGTCGAGTGCAAGGCCCGCGGCGCCTATCTGATGGGGCTTACCAGTTCCGGCCACTATAATGTTGAGGACAGCGATGACTTCACCGTATATGTCCCTAAAACAGACGAGCATTTTGTGGGAAGCCTCGCGGTAATCCCGCTGCAGCTGCTTGGTTACTACGCCGGCGTCACCCGCGGCCTCGATGTAGACAAGCCGCGCAACCTCGCTAAAAGCGTTACCGTGGAATAACCTGCACGCCTTTTCTCACCGAAGCAGAAATACCGAACAGCCCCGCTGCAAGCATGCTTTCAAAAGCAT
>JAEEGL011794493.1_pt1 | contig 17451 bp, 10 predicted proteins | sample 9134231 | NCBI WGS metagenome assembly JAEEGL01 (sample SAMN16246548, study PRJNA631951) | gut metagenome | biome: gut microbiome; feature: rumen; material: fiber-attached | host: Bos | place: Iran: Karaj | collected 2018-10 | reverse complement strand
GATCTGTGGCTCCGATATGACACGTGATCGAATAATGGTCTCTTCCTTCATCAAAATAAGCCACATTTGCGTGCACGCCATCACCCAGGCAGTGCACGCTTTTTGTTCCGATCGTCTCCTCCCACTCCTGATCATAATCGTTTTGATCTTCTGCAAGCGTCAATCCCTGCAATGCATCCGACTTTCGAAGCACTAACTCATAATCTTCCCCGCGGTACAGCGCTTCCACGATGCCCTTCCGGTAGCGGTAAGTCGTTAAGGTGATCTGCGTTCCGTCGTCCAATTGAAAGGACTCAGCAGGCGCGTCAAAATCAAGGCCGGCCCACTCGGTCGCAACACTTAAACTCTGTGTCTCACCCCAGCCGTCCGTCGCCTCATCTCCCGCCTGTTTTGTGCCGCATCCGCTTGTGAACAGCAGAATGCAGGCCAGCAGACATGCAAGCATAAAAGGATTAATTGAGTTGTTTACCGATCGCATTTTCAGTTTTTTCATATCGATTAGATTATATAATAACCGCCTCATTCCCTCAAGCACTACGGTGATTGACAAAAACAGCCGGTGTGCTATCTTTATCTTTAAGAAACTGACATAAAGAAGGTGCTAAAATGAGTTCATTCTGTGGAAAATGCGGGCAACCGTTAGCGGGCAATGACCGGTTCTGTCCCGGTTGCGGTGCTCCTGTTGAAAACCATAAACCGGTTGACAGGAAAAAGGTCACGATCATCATCGTTTCTCTTGTTGCAACCGCTTTGCTGGTGATCGGTGCAGTGGTCACGCTGCATATGCTCGACAGCAATCATGCCGACCGCGATGAGGAAGAAGAAGTCGCATATGCGGCGGATGCGCCTGCCGCCGTCGAGGAGGCCGCGCCTGCTGCCGTCGAAGAAGCTGCGCCCGCTGCCGCTCCTGCCGCCGAAGAAGCCGCTCCCGCTGCCGTAGTTGAAGCTGCACCTGAACCGGTTGTTACTCCGGATCCGGAGGAAGAACAGAAAGCAACATACAGGGCTGTATCCACGGTCTTTAATGGGAGAAGCTACTATGACGGATCTACCGGCGGCTGGTTTGAGTTATATACCGGGAATCCGGACGCTCCGTTCTATGGCTATGGAGATATCCCATGCATGTTTACCTATGGGGATATTCTGGATTTTCAGAATAATACCGTTTACCTTCCCGGAGATGAATCCTTCCATTCCGTGAATGCCTGGACGACTGAGCATCGTTTTAGGGGCTCAGACGGAAATGAGGTTTTGGAAACATACGTTGACAACAATCTGTATTCCATCATACAAGCCATGGAAGATCACAAAGGTCCCGATTATATCCTGCCGTACAGCGATACCGACGATATGGAAGCGGCAGGGATCATGATCTTCGGAGATGTTGCCAGATATGCGAAGAACGAGATCTATGCAAGATACGGGCGAAAATTCAATGACCGCGAATTGCAGGAATACTTCAATAACCGCCCCTGGTACAACGGAACGATCGAACCGGATAAGTTTGATGAGAGCATGTTAAGTGATGTGGAAAAAAAGAACGTGGAATATTTGAAATGGTGTGAAGAAATCTAGCCACACAGTCCCCTTTCACGGAACCATCGTATAAACAATCAGAACGGGAAAACAACGCGTCGAAAGGCGCATAAAATCGCAAGAATCATTGAAAGATCAGGAAAGCAATCTGTTATCGATACTGCACAGTGAAGCTCCACTCGGAATGAAGGCCGGGCTGGAGCTTATTGTGCATCTGTCGCTTCCCGCCATTCTGGCACAGGTATCTTCCGTTGTCATGCAATATATTGATGCATCCATGGTCGGACGCCTGGGTGCAAATGCATCCGCTTCCATCGGACTGGTCACCAGTACCACCTGGCTGTTCGGCGGCCTGATCGGGGCCATTACGGCAGGATTCACGGTACAGGTTGCCCACAAAGTCGGTGCAAAGGATGAAGAAGGTGCCGCAAGGGTTGCCAAATACGGTTTGCTCTTCGGGTTTTTATCCGGGGTTCTCGTGATGATCGTGGCGCTTGCCATCAGCAGCCGCCTTCCGGTCTGGATGGGTGGAGAAGAAGCGATCCGAAAAGACGCATACCGGTATTTTCTGATCTATGCATTGACACTTCCCGTGCATCAGCTTTTGTATCTTGCCCAGGGCATGATCCAGTGCAGCGGGAACATCCGGCTTCCAAGCATCATGAACGTGGTCATGTGTGCCCTGGATGTTTTGTTTAATGCCCTGCTCATCCCCATCCTTGGGGTTGCCGGCGCAGCGCTTGGTACCAGCATCTCAGAGATCCTCATCATGTTGATCATGCTCTATCTGCTCTTATGGAAAACCCCTTCTCTTTCGTTTCTGAACCGCCGCATCAGGGCATGGAAACTTTTCATCAAAGAGGAAGTTCCGAGAGCCTTTTCGATCGGCCTTCCCGTTGCCGCGGAAAATGTGATCATGGGACTTGCATATGTGGCATTTACACGGATCGTCTCCCCTGTCGGAACCATAGCCGTTGCCGCGAATTCGTTCGGGATCACGGCCGAAAGCTTATGTTATATGCCCGGATACGGGATCAGCATCGCAGCCACAACGATCATCGGCCAGAGCCTCGGGGCCGCAAGACGCGATCTCGCACGCCGTTTTGCGTTTATGACTGTATTCCTCGGCATGATTTTTATGGCGGCAACCGGTGCGCTGATGTATCTTCTGGCACCGCAGATGATGGCGATTTTGACGCCGGATGAACGGATACGTGCGCTGGGCGTAACGATCCTTCGGATCGAAGCATTTGCGGAACCGCTGTTTGGCGCATCCATTGTCGCTTCCGGTGTATTCCGCGGTGCCGGTGAAACTTTTCTGTCCACACTCATCAATCTCATCAGCACCTGGTGCATCAGGATCCCGCTGGCTGCTTATCTTGTCGGCATCTACGGTCTTCCCGGCGTATGGACCGCCATGTGTATTGAATTATGCATCAGGGGTATCTTTTATCTGATCCGCCTCTTCCGCTGGAAGGGCGGCCGTCGTGCGCTTTAAATGGATCCTGGTCTGGTTCATGCTCATGACATAGTTATACTCGATCAGAGTTGCCACTTTTTTCAGAACACCCACATTGGAATAGGCATCCTTTGCAGCCGCGAGCGGATCCAGGGGGCGGCCCGTACTCCTGAAATCCATCTGGATCTCTTCGGGATAGATTTTTACCAGAACATCCACCGCATTGGGGCTGGAATGCCTGTCTGCATTCTCTGCCGTATAGTCTAACATTTCCTCACAGGACAAACATACCAGAACACTCAGTTCACTCTCCGCCAGGTGCTCCCTGCAAAACTGCTGCAGCGCATATGCCGCATCCGATACGGCATCCCGGTCCAGAAGAACGGTGCTGTCATAGACCTTAACATCCTCCGTTTCCGTTTCGATCAGCATGAGTCCGCGGTACTTCCCGTTTGATTTTGCACAAAGATATGCATTGATACAAAGGATCCCCGCAAGCATCAGCACGGCAAGCACCGGAAACGTGATCCACAGGCCGTTGATGCCATAGAAATGGGTAAATAAAAGAGCCAGGGGAATGACGCCTGCGAACCCGTCCGTGATGCTGATCGCGGACGAATATGCTTTTCTGGCGATCACCTGGAAATAATACATGAACACCAGCACAAAATTCCGGAAAATAAACATCAGGGAAAAGATGCGAAGCCCCAGGATCGCACCCGCTTCCCCGCCGCCGGAAAAATTGTACAGTTTCAGAAACATCTGCGGATAGGCTTCAAAAAGCAGCGTCAGAAATACGCTTGCAATAAACTGGTCACGCATCGCGCGTTTCATCAGCATCCGGATGCCTTCAAAATCACGCTGCCCTCTCAGTGCCGAAACAAGCGGCATCATGGCACAGACAACGCCGGCGATCGCAATGGATACGATGGAAACGGATTGCATACACAGGGTAAAGACCGATACGCCTTCCGTGCCGTTAAGCCCTGCGGCAAGCTGGTTGCAGAAAAAGATCTTGATACAAAATCCCAATTGGCTGATCGATGCGGGAATGCCTCTTGTGATGACGGATGGCAGTTCGGCAAGCGTTTCTTTTCGGATCCTTCGCAGCGGAAGCACGATCTTTTTAAAGATGCAGAGAATCAGCAAAATCACGGTAACCGCAACATACCCGGTCATGGTCGCCATCGCGGCGCCTTTCAGATCCGTTGCAAAATAGCGGATATACACGTAATCCATCAGCAGGTTGATCCCGTTGGCCGTGATATTGAGCACGGTTCCGGTCTTGGGCTTTCCGAAGGATGGGAAAAAATTGATCAGCATCTGGATCGGAATGATGAAGATGCCGGATAAAAACAGAACCCGAAGATATGGTTTGAAAACAGGTAGCAGCGTCTCGTTTTTGCATAACAGTACAGATACCGGATCGATCAAAATCATCCCCGATACGCTGCACAAAACGGATACGATCATCACCGTAGCAAATACGACCGAAAAGACCTGATCTGCTTTTTTCTGTTCCTGCTTCCCGGCGTATTCCGCATAAATGATCGCCCCGCCCATGCCAAACATCGTGTAAAGCACGGCATAGGCCAGCATGATGGGCGAACCCATCCCGACCATGCTCATGGCATCAGAACCTAAAAGCTGTGCGACAACGATACTGTCAACAAACTCGTTGAGCGAGATCGCGACCGTACTGAGTATGGTAGGGATCAGGAACTGGTAGAACTTCCTGTTGATGATATTGCTGTTCCTTGTATACCGCGGCTGTGATTTTACAGACATATTATGATTCCCTGATCCCGATCACATAGTTGCGGGATGACATATCGCAATCCCGGATCGTTAATCCTTTGATCAGCATCAGTTCCTCCGCCCCTTTCTCCTGGTAGGACAGATAGTTGTAGGTGCTGTCCGGAATGATCACCCTGCCGCCCGGTTTGACAAGATCCATCGTGTCAAAGATCAGTTTGAGACAGGCTGACTCTTTCATGCCGGTCAGTGTCTTCCGGTATGCAATGATCACATTATCAAAACCTCTGGTGGCATCCTGCAGACTGTCCGCCGTAACGCACTGCACATTCTCGATCTCCGCTTTGTGATCCCCCGCGATCAGCGTTGTCCCGTGGCAGTCACATTCTTTCAGGATCCTGCCAAAGTCTTCTTCCGCTTCCTCCGCATCCGTAAACCACTTTCTGGACATGCCGTCATTGAGCAAAAGCTTAAAGGTATTTTTTTCGATATCGCGAAGGAGTTGCAGGTCTGCTTCCAGAACCTTTTCATCATCGTGAACCAGATAGATGATGCCGCCGTTTGTTTCCAGATCCCTGGTTTTGACAAATTCCGTGATCGATCCGTTTGCGGCACTGACCTGATAGGTACTGCGCAGCTGTTTGGCAACTTCCCAGACCGGATAATCTTCCGCCTCGATATCCTGGGGCACCATGATGACCTTCAGATAAGCCTTCCGTTTCAATCCGTACGGCTTGGCGGCTTCCCGCTCAAATTTTACCGGATCCAGCAGGGCATCCAACACAGCATCCGTCTCATGCTGTCCCGAAATGATATCCAGATACTCCGCAGGCATGGAGGCTCCCATCGGCCTGCAATTGACCTCGATGAGCACCGGCCCTTTGCTGTCAAGCATATATTCCCCGTGGATCACGCCGTTTTGGTAATGGATCGCATCCGCGACCTGCAACGCGTATCTGACCAGTTCATTGTGGCCTGCCTCCAACTTGGTTACGAATTCGACATAGTCATAGATGTATCCGCCTTCCGGCGTCGCTTCCTTCTTGTACCGAAGGATCGTATTCAGGCGGTGTTTGCCCTCTCTTGAGATCGTATTCACAATGTATTCCGTGCCGAAGATCCGCTCCTGAACAAGCGCCTCCGTGATCGGACGTCCGTAAAAATCTTCCATCGTAAGCAGTTTTGCTACCGCATCACGGACCTCCTCCACGGTGTTGCATAAGAACAATCCCTGGCTGCCGGCGCTCTGCATCGGTTTTACAACCGCACAGGAAAGGCCGTTCTTCTCACAAAACGCAACCGCTTCCTCGGGGGTATGGACTTTTTCACCGAGAATATACCGGATCCCTGCCTTTTTCAGGGCCTCCTGCATTGCCGCTTTCAGGGTCATCGCATCAAGGTATTCGGTCGGATTTCCGGGAAGGTTTAAATCCTCTGCCAGCCTCGTGGCAAGTTCGACACCGCCCTCCGAGCCCGGAAGGACGAGTACCGGATCATAGCCCTTAACCATTTTCAGCGTTTCTTCATAAGATTCGAGTTCCTTTATGACCAGCGGCTTATGCGCGTACACGACATAGTCTGCAAGCGCACCCACTATGCCTTCTTCGCTCTGCTTTGAATTCAGTACGACCGGCTGGTATCCTCTTCTTACGATATCCTCAACATAGTTGTATCCGGTCGAGATCGCATCAACGACGATAATGTTCCTCATGATCCATCCTTCCTTTCATCCTGCGGATTTATTGCTATTATATCACTATTTCAATCCTAATTATTTTGAAAATGCCATTTTCTATAAATGCTTTTTTTGTAAATATCAGCAAATGAACCACTAACCCCGTAGGCCATGTTCCTTCGGAACAGGCAAACCCCAAGGGTCCACTTCGGAGACATGGCAAACCCCAAGAGTCCATGCATACGCAAAAATCAAAAAGGGCCAGACCTTTCGGCCTAACCCTTTGGCTTCATGCGGAGAATGGGACTTGAACCCACACGAGATTGCTCCCACAAGATCCTTAGTCTTGCTCGTCTGCCAATTCCGACACCTCCGCGTACGTCATCTGACGCAAGTGTAATAATACCGCGAACGACTGCGTTTGTCAACATTTTTCATTCTTTCATGCGCACCGGGCCGTCTAAGAACGCACGCATCGGATTCACCTGTTTTGCAAGGCTTAAGACCGTCTGGTACTCATTTTGCACATAATCGGCCAGTTTCCGGATCTCTTCTTCATCAAATCCGTTATTGGTGATCACCTTGCCCTGCGGCGCTGTCAGCTCCGCGCTTTTCTTCCCATCCGTAAAAAGCACATAGATCAGTTTTTCGCCTTTCGGACTCACCGCCGGTGACACGCTCATGCTGATTTCTTCGTTCAATGTGCTCCTCCTCTTTCCGGTGTTAATCTGACCACTACGAATTCCGACCTGCATCCCGTCTTAAACTGGATCGCCCAGGATCCGATCCCCGAGGTGACGATAAAATCCGTTCTGTCATGCCGTTCATACCCGTAAGTACTGTCATTTGCGCCGATCAGTTCGCCGATCCGGTTGATCGGAAACATCTGCCCGCCGTGCGTATGCCCGGAAAGGACCAGACCGACGCCGGCTTTTGCCTCTTCCTCATAATCATTCGGCTGGTGGTCGAGAACGATCGTATAGCTGTCGGGATCCACCTCTTCCAGCAGGCTCTCCATGCTTTTTCTCTGACCGCCCATTTGTTCCACGGATGCGTCCGCGCGTCCGATCAGCGTATAATCTGTATTCAGCTTGTAAACTTCATCTTCAAGGATATGCACACCGTTCTCCGTCAGCGCTTTTGCAAAAGCATCCCCGTCATATCCCCTGCCAAGCGCATTATAGCCTCTGTCGTGATTGCCGTAGCAGAAAAACACCCCGTATTCCGACTGAAAATCACCCAAAGCCTCACAGCTTGAGAGCATATCTTCGTAGGATGTATCATCATCGATCATATCCCCGCAGATCACCAGCAGATCCGGTTCTGTCGCCTCGATCCTCTTAAGTTCCTTTGCAAAACGGTCCGCATGGAATGTTGTTCCCATGTGTGAATCGGCTAACATCGCGATCTTCAGCGGCTGTTTAGAGGAATCGACTCCGAGTCGGTACTCTTTCTCCCAGATATGATGTGCCTGAAAATAGCCGCCGATCAGGTACAGAATGGTCAGAGCGATCGCCACAAGTCCGGTAACATACACATGCGGTTTCTTTTTCATTTCCTGCGCAGTTGCAGGTTCCCGCACCCTCTGCGACGCAGCCGGTTCCTGCGCCCGTGGCTCCTGTGGTGCTTGCGACGCTTTGTTTCCCCTTGATGCACGCTGCCTTGCGGGCCTTGCCACATGTGCAACCAGATCACACAGGATCCAGACAAACGCCAGAACGATCACGATCACGATCATATTCGTGACGCCAAACGCCAGATAGGCCGCGACAGGCACGATGCTCAGTGCCACGATCCCAAGCAGCGGTCTGAGCCATTTTTCATGCTTTCCCCATTTTCCGGTCGGAAAAAAGCGCATAAACCGCGTAGCAAGATAGATCAGCCCGGCCATGCCGACAGCCAGTGTTACAATTAAAATAACGATCCACATACCCATACAGTGTTTCTTTCCCTTTTCCTCTCATCAAATTCCGGTGCGTTTAATCACCACACGGCAAAAATAATATCACCCGGCGAACATCATATCCTCAAACACATCATAGATCCCGTGCTTTTTCCCGTTGATCTCAATGCTCCTGTAGAGTTCCTCATCATCATGCACATAGATCCTGACAAGCTTCCCGTCTTTTGTTCTGCAATCCACATAAGACTCGCCATCCGTATATTCCATCGTGAGCTTGTCGCCCTGCTTCAGATCGGCTTTGGTTGACATAACATCGAATGTATTCTCATCCACAATCGGAACTTCCCCGATCGCCATTTTCAGCGTGATCGTATAACGGCTCGACTCCAGGATCGTATAGAACCTATCTTCCGATACCCATTTCCCCGCTTCCGTGATGGAAAAATCACCCGCAGACTCACAGGTCGAAAGCAGGTTGGTATAAACCGTAAGATGCATGTTTGCAGGGTCCGCCGGGATATGCCTCGGTACAACCGTATACTCGTCGGAAAGCAGCTCATACGGAAGCGTTTCGACATACGCATCCACGTAGCTCGCGTATTTTGCCTTGCCATTATTTAATGTGTAAAGGTCCATAAAATGATCATCATATTCGTTGTGCTGTTCGAGAAGAACGGTTCGATTGTCAAAGTGCAGCAGCATCCCGTTAAAATCATACGCTTCATACTCCGAATAGTCTTCATCGAGACTGTCTTCATTGAAGTTGATCGAGAATGCGTTGATCGTCCGGTAACCGTCATCATAATAGTCGAACAGCTCATAAATACGGATCTGATCCGTTTTGCCGTCATCTTCCGCATCAAAATAAGTCGTATCGATGAGCGGTACTTCCATGACCCAGCGTTCGGGGATCAGGTCCTTGCATTCTTCCCTGAAGATCCGGCCGTCAGTATCCTCTGCAAACAGCACCGAAACCTGATACGACCAGGGTGTGGCCGTAAACGAACTGATCCAGAATGTCAGGCCTTGCGGATCCAGCGTCCAGCCGGACAAATCGTTCTGCAAACTGTCTCTGATCATCTTTGCAAGATCCTGTGCCGGTATCAGATTGCCATCCTCCACAAAATCCCCGCCCTGCGGGGCGACGGCTTCGTAAGCCTTCTCTCCGACCAGCGCAAAAAGCGCATCCTCATCCTTCACAAAATCGGATAATTCCATCTCTTTTCCCGTCTTCGTGTCTACACAGTAGCCCACATAGGAATAGGCATCATAGTCAAAATCACTCGCCTGGCGGTGTCTTGTCACAAGACTCACATAATCCTCATCCGCTCTTCTGACATAGATCTCCCACTCTTCCTCAAACGGAAAAATCCCGGCATCCATCGCTCTCTGGTGCTCCGCATCGGATTGCATTTCCAGATGGCTCAAAGTCGTCCGGTAAGAATGTCCCTCTTCCGTTGCGATCCGGTCGTTGATCACCATCAGCGTATTGGCAAGCTCCGGATAAGCGCTTTTCAGTTCGTCGGTGATATAAAAGGTCTCATATTTAAAATCGACTTCAAGATCTCTTTGGTCCGAATAATAATCGTCATACCGTTTTGCGACATAAATGTCTGACAATCCGTAAAGATCAGGTGCCTCAGGGTTCAGCCCCTCTGCATTTCCTGTATCGGAAGCATCCGGCGCATTCTCATCGTCCTTCCCGTTTTCGGGCGCTTTCTCATCCGTATCCGCTTCTGTCTGCGCTTCCTGCTTTTCTCCCGCGTTTTTCAAGCCTTCTTTTAACGCATCCAGCGCAGGATCATCTGATCTTTTGCCGCAGGCGCAAAGGCCGGTAAGCATCAGCGCAACAAGCAGCAGTGCAACTGTTCTGTACAGGGAACGATTTTTCATCATTCTTTTCATCATCCTCTTACCATTCATTTCGTGACCATTATCGAACTTACAAGTTCCTTAAAAAGAAACAGAAAAAGCAATCCGCTTTTTCTGTTTCACACCATATCGGTTTTGTTTCGAAATCTTACCAGATCCCGACCCTGTCTTCAGGGGCTACATACATGCCGTCCTCTTCCTTCACATCAAAAGCATCATAGAAGAGATCCGTCATCTGCAGAGGAACGTTGACCCTCGCCTTGGCCGGTGCATGCACATCCGTATCCTGCCGCATCTGAAATGAATCGGGCGTCATCTTGGTAGCCCAGACTTTTGCCTGATTCGTGGCCGCCTTTTCATATCTTGCGCTGTCCCCGTCACAGATCTTTTCGATCACTTTCGCGCCGCCGAGATCGGCCAGATTCTCGCTGACCGTCAGTTCTCCGTTGACGCAGATATCGCTGTCCGGGATCACTTTATAACCTCCGTAATAATCAACAACCTTCTGTGCTTTCTCTTCAAAGCCCTTCCAGTCTTCCTCTGTCCACCACATGTTCAGGTTCCCGTCCGCATCATATTTTGCGCCGTTGGAATCAAAAGCATGTGACATCTCATGTCCGATCACGAAGCCGATCCCGCCGAGGTTCGTATCGTAATCCGCTTCCGGATCATAAATGGTACCCTGCATGATCGCCGCACAGATATAGATCTCATTCTGTAAAGGATTATAGAACGCATTTACGGTCTGCGGAGTTACGATCCATTCATTCCGGTTAACCCGTTTCTTGGCTATCTCAAATGTGGCTTTTCTGCTTGCAACAAGGATGTTGAGGGCGTTTGTAAAAGCAGTTCCGCCGTCATCCTTGATCAGGATCTCAGCATCCTGTTCCGTGTTGAACCATTTATCCGGATAAGCCACATGGATCTTCATTGTATCCAGTTTTTCCAGTGCCTTTTCCTTGGTCTCTTCTGTCATCCAGTCACTGTTTTCAATGATCTCATAATAGGCATCCTGGACATCCATGACGATCTTTGTGACCTCGTCCTTGGCTTCCTTGGAGCAGTACTGGTCCGCGTACAGCATTCCGACATCCGTCGGAAGCAGGTTCTGCACCTGATCGACCACTTTCTCGTCAAACGGCTTGGGCTCCGTAACACCTTTCAGCGTATTCGTAAAGATTTTGTTTGCCTCATACAGCTCCTCGTTTAATACCGTGGAATATCTGTCGATCACGGTCGCGATCGCATTGTTGCGGAGCAGTTCGAAGTTCTCTTCCGTATAGATCGAATCCAGATATTCCAATGCCTTGATATCCGTGATCTTGTAGGTCCCGTACCCGTTCTCCGTATCCAGTCCCATGGCCTTGATCCATTCCATAACTGGAAGATTCTTAAATTTCTTCTGCAGTTCCTCTTCGGTAAACAGGTTCGATGTCTTGTCCGGATCCTGCAGATCCTGCGGTGAAAGCGTGTGTTCTTCATACATGCTCTGCAGCGCATAGGTTGCCGCACCCCTTAATACGGAATCCACATCATCATAACCGGCAGCTCGGAAACACTGTCCTAAATAGATCAGATACTGATCCCTGAATTTTCCGAGTTCCTCGCTGACCATCATTTCCCTGTTCGGTGCATGCGCGCAGGAATCGATCACGATCACATAATGCTTGGAGTCCGTGGGATTATAGTCCATATACAGGCTGATGATGCCGGATTCCGTGGTCTCTTCCATCATCTGCAGGTCAGCTTTGAGCAGACCCTTCAGATCTTTTGCTTTGTCATATGCTTTGAGCCATTTCATGATCGGTTCCACACCGGCTTCATTTCTCTCATCCATATCCATCAGCGTCTCGTAGAGTGCGCCGATCCTGTATTCCGTCGATCCGGGTTCCGTCGGGTCCAGATTTCTGTCTGCGCCCTTTACGATATTGCGGATCTGACGGTCTGTCTGCAGACTGTTGACAACAACCGGATTCCACTGCGAGTAGCCTCTCGGGATTTCCGCCGTGCGTGCTTCGTCAAAATCGATCGCGCTGTAAAAATCATCCTGCGGAGCCGGTTTCTCAGCCGGAAGGAATGTAACGTTTCCATCATCCGCCGCTTCTACGGTCTCTTCCGCAGCTTCCGTAGTCTCTTCCGCTGCAGGTTCTTCCTCTGCAGCTTCCTCTTCCGCAGCCTCTTCTTTTACCTCAGGCTGTTCTTCTTCGGCCTCTTCTTCGGGTTCCTCTGCAGCCTCTTCTTCGGGCTCTTCAGTAGCTTCAGCGACCTCTTCTTCCTCTTCCTTGTCTTCTGCAGGTTCCTCAGCAGCTTCTTCTGCTGCCGATTCTTCTTCCACAGCATCCTCTGCCGCAGCTTCCTTCTCAGGTTCCTCTGCAGCCGCTTCAGCCGCCTTTGCTTTTTCCGCGCCGTAGGAATTGATCCCGTTTACCAGAACGTTCACATCTTCCATCAGTCCCTGCGGTACCAGGCCTGCCTGCTCGAGATTTTCGATCGAAAGGCCGAATGCCGCCAGATCGCCGATCGTTAACTGGGAAGGGTCCAGATCCGCAAGGTTCAATTCATCCAGATGCAGATCGTCTAAGTTCAGGCCTTCCAGTTCGAGGTCTTCCAGGTTGAGATCTTCCAGTCCCAGGAAAGAAAGATCCTGCAGGTTCAGATCGTCAAGGGACAGTTCCCCAAGGTCGATCCCGCTCAGATCAATGTCTTCCAGATTGATCTCCGTTGTCAGGAAATCCCTGATCAGCGGGTTGTCAAAGTTCAGATTTTCGACATCCAGATCGGACAGATCCACGGCAAAATCAAGGCCGTTCATGAATTCTTCCAGATCGTCAAGACTCAGATCATCCAGTTTTACGGTAATATCCAGGTCTTCCGGAATAATACCCGTTTCTTCCAGGCCAAGTCCGTCAAGGCCAAGATCCGCAGGGCTTAAGTCTTCCAGATGAAATCCGAGTTCAATGTCATCCAGCCTGATATCTTCGGGATTCAGGCCGAGTTCTTCCATATTCAGATTTTTAAGATCCAGATCTTCAAGATCCAGCTTCTCAAGGTCGATATCATCCACCGAGATCCCAAGCTGTTCAAGGCTCAGATCCTCAAGATCCAGATCATCCAGATTGATGTCAAGATCCTCAAGGCTTAAGTCATCAAGATCAAGCTCGTCAAGATCGATCCCGTAATCCTCCAGATGCAGCGCATCCAGATTCAAGTCGTCCAGATCGAACTGACTGAACACATAATTCTGAAGGATCGGACTGTCCAGTCCGAGATTCTCCAGATTCAGGTCATCAAGGCTGATACCGAGATTGTCCAGACTGAACTGGCTGATATCAAAGCCTTCCGGGCTGATGTTGCTGATCAGAAGTGTCTTGATGATCGGGTTGTTGAGATCGATATCACTTAAGGAAATCCCATAATTCTCCAGATTGATGCCTTCCGCATTCAGTTCATTCTGAATGAATTCCTGGATCATCGGGTTGTTGAGGTCGATGTCTTCAAGCTTGATGCCAAGGCTTTCTAAGTCGATCGAACCTAAGTCGATCGCATTCAGATCGAGCGCATTGAGGTCAAGATGCGCCGGGTCGATCCCAAGCGCTTTTAAATCGATCGCATTAAAATCAAGATCTTCCGGATTGATGCCAAGGCTGGCAAGATCAATGCCTTCCGCAGCAAGCGTATCCAAAATCGTATCCTTGATCATCGGGTTATTCAGATCCAGATCTTCTAAATTGATCCCAAGGCTGTCCAGATCGATCGCTGCCAGATTTAAGGAATCCAGATCCAGATTTTCAAGATCCAGATTATTCAGATCGATCCCGAGATCCTCTAAGTCAATGGCGTTCAGATTCAGTTTATCAAGATCCACGCCGAGACTCGCAAGATCAATGCCTTCCGCGGCCAGTTCGCCGACCACAAAGTCCTTGATCATCGGGTTGTTCAGATCGAGGTTTTCCAGTTTCAGATCCGACGGACGGATCCCCAGTTTATCAAAATCGATCGCATCCAGATTGATCTTTGTCAGGTCAAAATTCTCCGGATCAAAATGCTTCAGATCGATGCCGAATTCTTCCAGATCGATGGCATTCAGATCGATGACGGCAGGATCGATGCCAAGGCTCTTTAAGTCAAAGCCCTGTGCCGCAAGTTCGTCAAGCAGCGCATCTTTGATGATCGGATCGTTTAAGTTCAGATCCTCCAGTTTGATCCCGAGACTTTCAAGATCGAGCGCATCCAGGTTTAAGGAAGAAATGTCAAGGTTCTCAAGATCCAGATTGTTCAGATCGATGCCGAGGGCTTTTAAGTCGACCGCATTGAGGTCCAGATCGTCAATGTTGACGCCAAGTCTTGCAAGATCAATGCCTTCCGCCGCAAGCGTGCTTACCAGATAATCCTTGATCATCGGATTGTTCAGATCAAGATTCTCGAGTTTCAAGTCCTGCGGACGGATCCCTAATTTGTCAAAATCAATCGCATCCAGGTTGATCTTGTCCAGGTCAAAATTATCAAGGTCAAAGTTTTTAAGGTCGATGCCAAGGGCTGCAAGGTCGATGGCATTGAGGTCGATATCGTCCGGGTTGATGCCGAGGCTTTCAAGGTCGATCCCGTTCAGCTTCAGCTGGCTCAAAAGATAGTCTTTGATCAGCGGGTTGTTCAGATCAACGGCGTTCAGATCGATATTGCTGACGACAAGGTCGACGGGGTCGATCCCAAGATCCGCCAGAAATCCCTGCAGTTTGTCAAGATCAAGCTTTTCCGGATCAAACTGAGAAAGGTCCGGATTCGTCAGGTCCAGCCCGCCAAGGCCGATCGCCTCGAGATCCTCTTCGCTCAAGCTGCTTAAGAATAAGAAGAGTTCCGACGGCTTCATATCCAGCGCGTCAAGATCCACATCCACCGCAAGATCTTCAAGTGTCAGATCACCGAGTCCCAAAGACTGCAGGTCGACAAGCCCGAGCTTTTCAAAATCAATATCGGAAGGTTCCAGATCGGAAAGCCCCAGTTCATCCAGCACCAGCCCGGCTTCTTCCAGATCCGCCACGCTGATCCCGAGTGCCTCGTAATCCTCCAGAGTCAAATCTTCCCAATGCAGATCTGCCGGATTGATCGCATCCAGATTCAGGTTGGATGTGAATTCATCCCAACGTTCCTCCAGATCTCCGTTCTGCAGTTCATCCTCAATCCCCGCAGATGCTTCGTCTACGATCTGCGCAACATATTCCATATCCTCCTCGGAAATGTTGCTCATGTCACATGCGACAAGATTGAGTGCCAACACTGATGCCAGTAAAATTGCAACCCACTTTTTCATGTTTTTTCCTCACTTTGACCACAAAGTTTCAACGCCGGATGGGCATAGCCACCCGTAAAATACATTATACATCAAAGTTGAGGCTTCATAAACTACTACATGTAGCGCAAAAAGCACCTTCAGACCCCAATTTACAACGTTTTCAGAGAATCTCCTCTCTGTCGATCTTTAAAAATTCACCGGGATGTAACGTTTCGGGAAGTGTCAGATTTCCCATGGAAATGCGTTTCAGATAGGTGACTGTAAGACCGCAGGCTTCAAACATCCGCTTGACCTGGTGATAGCGTCCCTCCGTGATGGTGATCATGCAGGAATGATCACCCGGATCTCCCGCTTTCTCTGCCCGCTCGATCTTTGCGGGAAGGCACGGCTTCTCATCTCCGATGTCGATCCCTTCTTCGATCTTTATGCGGTCTTCTTCAGACAATGCTTTATCTAGGTTTACATAATATTTCTTTGCGACATGCTTCTTCGGAGACAGCAGGTTGTGCGCCAGTTCTCCGTCATTTGTGATCAGAAGCAGGCCCTCGGTATCTTTATCGAGCCGTCCCACCGGGAACAGGCCTTTTGTGTTGACACCGGCCAGCAGCCCGATGACCGTGTCGCTTAAGGCATCCTTTGTCGCGCTCACAACGCCCTGCGGTTTGTTCAGCAGATAATAGACATATTTTTCATAGGAAACAACACTGCCGTTCAGGCATACCTCATGCTGCGCATAGTCTTCCCGCCTGCTGCCGTCCTTTTCGATGTTCCCGTCGACACTGACGCGTCCCTGCTTCAGCAGCGCTTTGATCTGACTGCGGCTGCCGCATCCCGCATCCGCCAGAAATTTTTCAAGTCTCACTGCTGCCATGAAGTGCTTCCTTTGCTTCTCTGACCATCCTGTCGATCGTTGCATGGGAAAGAGGGTATCCCATTTCCCGTTCGATCCGGTCCGTGTCATACCCTCTTTTCACAAGCTTGCGGATCTCGTCCCCGTACGCAAAATTCCGGACGAAATTCCCAAGCGCTTCTTTGAAATAATCCTGTTCTGCCATGCTCTTTATACTTCTTTAAGTTCAGCGGATGTCATAAACGCTTCTTAAGCGGAGATTTCCCACTTCCCCGGAAAGGATGGCGATCCGCTTCTCTCCTGCGTTCATATCAAAATAGTTATCGGCAAGCCTCAGATCCTCATTCTCGTTTCTGATCTCCACGCTTCTTGCGTAGGTGTCTGATGTAACAACGATCTCGCGCCCTTCGATCCTGTACTGCAGGTTCGGATTCACGAACCGGAAATGCTTGGGGATCGAGAAGATCACGGTGCCCGCAGAGATCACGGTACCGTCTGTATCCACCGCCTCGTAGCTCACATAGTCCTGATACAGCCTTGCTTCGGGAAGTTCCACCGTGTCAAGCCATACCGATGAAAGCGCCGGAGCATGCACGCTGCAGGAATCCGACCGGATGATCCTCGCATAGTGATCGCGCAGCGCCCAGTTGACGGTGACCTCTTTTTCCTCCCTCGTCTCGTTGGCCAGGCAGAGGGTGATCGATTTTTTGACCTCGTAAGGCTCTGCGTTCGTGTTGGTATCCTGTGTCAGAATGCCCTCTTCCATGCAGGAAAGCATCACGGGCGCAAAGAAGCGTTTCGCATAATAATGCAGCGCTTTCCATCTGCCGTAATAGTCGATGCTCGACCAGGAAGCAACCGGCCAGCAGTCGTTGAGCTGCCAGTAGATCGTTCCCATGCAGCGGCCGCGGTTTCTGCGGAAATGCTCCACGCCGTAGCGGATCGCGTCGGCCTGCAGAAGCTGGGATGCATAGAGCAGTGTGTCAAAATCAGTCGGATACAGGTATGTTGCCGACAGGTAGTTCATGATCTTGCCGTTCGCCGCGTTGTTGCGCTGGTGCTTTTCCATAACATAGGAAAAAATATTGCGGTCCTGCTGCTCCGTGAACAT
>JAEEGL012800446.1_pt1 | contig 17452 bp, 17 predicted proteins | sample 9134231 | NCBI WGS metagenome assembly JAEEGL01 (sample SAMN16246548, study PRJNA631951) | gut metagenome | biome: gut microbiome; feature: rumen; material: fiber-attached | host: Bos | place: Iran: Karaj | collected 2018-10 | reverse complement strand
GCGCGTGAATAGAGCTGCAGGATGGCAGGGAAGTCGTTCAGATAGATATCAGGCGAGAGGATGTCGACATGGGGAGCAGCCGCCCGCCACACATCATGGTTCTGAGCCTGCGGACCGCCAGAGGGATAGTTGCCGGGGCGCATGTCTTCGGGCTGCACAATCCAGGCATTGACGAAGACGGGCAGGTCATATTCCTTCTTTCCAGCTTCGGTGATGCGGTCCATGTAGGCGGCATAGTGCCATGCCATGAACAGCTCGGCTGTACGGTCGTTCTTGCCAAACACCTCCTCCCAGGAGCCCTCCATCTTGCAGCCATTTTGCTCCCAAGCCCTGAGAGTCTCGGGCAGTAAATTCTCCTTATGCGTCTTGAGCCACTCGGTGAGTTCCTGCGGCACCTGTCCCTGATAGGCAGACTCAGCCAAGGGACAGTAGTCGCGGGGATGGCCATGCAGTCCCACCTCGTTCTCCATCTGCACCATCACCACGGTCTGCTCAGCCGCATCTATCTTCTTCAGGTGGCGCATCATGGCAGCAAAAGCCTTGGCATCAGCTTTACAGGTCTCCATGCCCAGCGTGGTGAGTATGGGCAGCGGCTTGCCCTCAGGTGTCTGTGCCAGCGGGAAACGCTTGACGTCTTTTTTCACCCATGTAGGGGTGTAGCTGGTGATGCCGTTTTTCCAAGAGCCAAACCACAACAGGGCGAGTTTCATGCCGTTTCTGCGCGCATCGGCTACCAGGTCATCAACCACGGTGAAATCAAACTTGCCCTCAACGGGCTCAGTTTGTTCCCACGAAACCACGGCCAGCACGGTGTTCACACCGCTTTCCTTCAGTTTTGGCCATACATCCCGCATGTACTTACGGCTCGACGAGGTGCTGTTGCCCAATTCGCATCCCAGCACCAGCCACGGTTTCTCCTTGACAATGAGTTGGGTTATGCCGCCACGTTTTTCCAGATGAGGCGGTTGAAAATTCGACTTTTCATTCTCGATAGTCGGCATACAGCCACTCAGACAGCACATCATCACCAAAGCGGTTGCTATGGCCACAACATGTCTGTTTGCTGCCAAAAGGCCATTTCGTGTGGATTCACTTCTTCTTTTCATGGTATATGTATTTGATTTTTCCAAAATTGCAGGGTTTTCGATTCACCAAAGATACAACAAATCTTTCAGATGGGAGGTGTTTTTTTAAGAAAAAGTGGCAGCAACGGTGAGATAAGCTGTGTTTTGTGATGGGATGGGAGACATTTGATGTAAACTCTATTTTTGTTGGTTGCATCTCTTGAGCCTCAATTATTTGTCACTTTTTTATGATTGGAAGAATTATTTCTTCAAAAATGCGTTTCACATCTTTTATTGTCATGTCCACCTCGTTACCATGATGGGCAATTTTTCTATTTCTTTGGTTTTTGGCATGAAGGAATAAATTAATCAAGTCCATAGGGAATCTGTAAAAGAAATACAGTACTGCGATAGTCATTGTAAGAACAAAAGTATTCCCGTCCTTGTTTTTTGACTTGGCTTCAAAATTATAATAGTTATCAAGTTCTTGGACATTGTTACTACATGTGACTTTTTCAAAATATTTGTCTTTATCCTCCACGACCTGATGGAATCGGATTTTTTTACCAATGTTGACGATTCGTTCAGATGAATCTTTGTGGTATAAGTTATCTCCATCTCTTATCTCGAAGTTTTTCGTAACAAAATCTTCAAGGAATACCGTAAGCTCAAGAATCAAAGTAGGTAAGACATCTGATTTGCTTTCCGTCTTGTCTATCAACAATAGGTTAATGAAGCTATCAAGAGTCTTGTATCCCAAATCTTTAGTTAGGGAAAAATAACTCTTTATGTATGATTGTCGGCAAGCATGCTTAATCTCCCTTTGGAAATCTTGAAAATTACAGTAAGTTTGGTTTCTGTCATAAACCAATTCAGGCGATTCTTTTATAACATAGCCAGAGGCTCCGATTTTGTAAAGTTCCTCTTTTAGATTCCATACTTTATTTGATGCTGTAAAAATCACTATCTGGTTGGCAATGTTATGCTCTTTGATGAATTTGGCTATTAAGTGTCCTGTTATCTCATCGTTGTTAATATCATTATCGAAATCAGATTCATGCAGCCTGAGATCCAAGATATAGCAATCTGCGTCACAAGTATTTATAAAAGTCTTTATTCTTTCTATTAAGTCCTTTTTCCCCAGGCCCTCTTTAAAATCTTTGAAGGTCTGGAAATCTATGATGTGAGATTCAATTCCCTGAGATTCATTTTTCTGAGATTCGAAAATAAATGATAAAAGAGAATGCCAGCCCTTATCATATTCATCATCTATATATGCGATTTTGTATTTCTCGTCTTGATTGAAATCAAATTTCAGCAAGGAGGGGTGGTCTTTCCACCATTTGGGGGTGAACTTCTGCGGTTCTCCAATTTTTGCTCTTAGACACTTATAGAACAATTGGTTTTTAAAATCCCCGTTCTTAAACTTTATATCGTATTGAAGCATTTCGCTCCAACGTTGCACGCCCCACTCATTTGCAATAGAATGATGCGTCGCATAATTTGCAGGAGCCTTAATGCTCAATTGGGACACCATCTCTGTGTAACGGCGAGAAGAAGAATATTGTATTTCAGCCTGGCTATCATATTGATTGTTTCCAACAATCTCACGGATTTTGTCCTCGACCTCCCCCTCATCATGAGCATTAGACATAAAGACCCGATAGGTAGTTATGATACTGCTAAATTCACACAATTTGACGATGTCATCAATCTCGTCTGGTCCGATAAATAGTATTGGGGCGGTGAGATGGTTCCATTCCTTTGTGAGCCTAATGTGTGTGGCTACACGTAGGCCGGAATATTCCATATAATTGTCTCTGCTGAATGTGAATGGAATGATAATGAGGTCATAACGCTCATCTTCAAGGAACGAGAGTTTGTCACAGATAAAACCATCGTAAGTCTGATTACTTATGTTGCTCTCATACTTTAGGATTAAAGCGTGTATGTAAATATCTTCTTTGAGCTGATAATCCTCATTACTTCTGAGGAAGAAAGGAACATTGTTGTTGTGTAATACCAAAATTTTCATTTGTTTTGCTTGTTGTTTTTCTCAATTTCTATTTCCTCAGAAACATCTTCAATTGTACGATAACCCCCGTCAGGCCACAATGCAGTCCGGATTTCCTCTTCTTTTCGAATATCAAGTTCATCCCCATCTTCATCTATCTCTTCGAGGTCCTCATATTCCCAGAGAAGATACCGGTATTGCAAAAGAAGTGTCAATCTCCATGATTCACCATAGAGAAATGACAATAGTGGGTTTGTCATATTAGACTCATTAACAAACTCTTCGAAGAATGGAGCCAGCTTTTCTGTATAAAAATCGGATGAGCTTATGTTAAGCTGGTGCCCATTAAGCAATACGGTGTTTTGAGTGTTGCCGCCACTGAATATAATGACCCATTTATCCCGTTTTTTGATATAGTCGACAAACTCATTGAAAATATTCAAGTTGGTCAAAAATGTACGGTGAATAGCTATCAAGTCAAACCCGTCCAATTGGGAAAAATCAGATTCGTAGCCAATTCCGTCAGAAAGGGTCAGAATTCCATTTTTCTCCAATTTCTCCAACTGAAAAATAGAGTTATCTGAAAGATGAAGTTTCTTCCTTTCAGGTCTATCATCGATAATAATTGTCTTTTTCATGTTACTTGTATTTGTAGAAGGTCAAAATTGATTTATATCCTTTGCAATCCGATTCAGGTATTACTTGGTATAGAGGCCTTTCCACTTCACTCACAAGATAATTTATCCTGAAAGGTTTTATAACTCCATCTTTGTCTTTAAAATTGCTTTCAACACTGAAATCACACAAGTTACATAATTTTATCTTAATATCAAAAAGAGTACTATCTTCAGAAGTGCCTAAAACCTTTTCGTCTGTTACTGATTTGTTTGAAAAAGAACCTATTTGAAGAATCTCAAGGATAATCTCATCGCGTTGTTCTCCCTCTTTTTTATGGCAACTTATTTCAACATTGGCATATTGCGGTCTAAAGATAATATTACCAGCTATTTGCTCCAAGACATACTTGATACTTTCGGTATGAGTGTAGAAAACGATTCCTTTCAAAGTTTCCAGTTTTTCCCTGTCAATTTTAAATCCTTTCTTCTTAAACACTTTTCTGACCATGAAGTACAAGTCATTATCTCGGAACTCGATACAACGCTTGAAAATGTCCACAATATCACTGAAAGAGCTTAAGGTACTTTTGTTGATAGGACCTGGTCTCATGTCGGAAGGGAAAGCAGACAACGGCATGGCCATTGGTTGTTCTTCAGGATTGTTCTTCATCCATTGCTCAACATAATGGTTATACCCTATTTTAATCTGATGTTCGCTCCATCCATATTTGGCATCATCGTTTAATAGGAAGTTTTTTGTGAGTTTCCAAAGATCCTTGCTATAGGGGAAGATGTTGTTTTCTTTTTTCCTTAAAATCTTTTCATATTTGGATTTAAACTCTGAATAACTCGAAAAGCAGTATTTCCCTGTATCAGAAGAACGGTCCCATGGATGGGTTGTATATTTCAAGGTCTCTTTTTCCGTGAACAAATGAAGAAAGTCAAAGACGGGTTTTACATCATGCAGTTTTGCTTTTGGGACACACTTACAATCAGCAGAGAGTTCTGTATCGGTCTCTTGTAGCAAATTAATGGAGAGATCTCTCACAATTAATTGTGAGATTTCTTTTCTCTGATCTCTTGTCAGTCTTTTATTTGTGAGTAAATAATTCAGAAATCGCGAACTACTGTCTTCCATGTAAGGTTAAGTTAAAATTTGTTGTTTCTTGCTTTAAATAGTCAATGATGAACTGAGTCTTATCATCAGGCCATCCTTTTGATTTTAAATGACTAATGACTATTTCTATTTGCGTAGGAGATAGAAAAAACTCTTGATTTTTAAATGTATCAATGTTATCAAGAATAAGTTGAGGTAGTAAATCACATGAAAATTTCTTGTAGATGAGGGAGTGGGCCTCTTGCTCAGACCACCCTTTTGTCATCATTTGATTTACAGCCCAATCTATCTGTTCAAAAGATAACATAGCAATGTTACCGTTATCATTTTCATTAACATTTCCGAGAAGATACTTGAAAAGCTTATCCACATAATCACTGTTGAGACTGTACTGGGCTTCTTTATCGGTTAATCCATTTTTCTTAAAAATCTTGAAAGTCTGTTGAATGTGCTCCTCTGTTAAGGATGTTATGTCAATTTCCTTTTTTTCCTGGCTTTCTTTAGGTAGGTCCTTGATTAGATTTTTAGCAAGAAGTTCGAAATACATAGAAGCTTTATCTAATCCTTTGTCACGCCAAATACCAATTAACTTGTCTATAGGCATGTTTTGCTGTCCCAATTTGACAGGTGCGTTTACTTTATGATGGTCTTTTGTAATAAGCCAGAAGTTCTCTCCTTTTTGTCGGCAAAGGGTCATATAGCAGGATGCAAGGAATGGATTGTTAATGGTTGTAATGCCATCTGCGAAATTGATTTTTCCGTCGATACGGAACCATTCTTGTGTTTTTTTGCTGATAGATATGAACGTCTCTTTGCCGAAGAGAACACAATAGCCGATTATATTGTTCTTTTCGCCTACCCTCAATTCTATCTTAGTGCCAAATAACTTCTCAAAACCTTCTATTTTATAGGATCCCACAAAAATATAATCACCGCCCTTGTCTGTTTTCTTGTTATAGAACAGATGAGTGAGAAGGTTTGAATATCTCTCCAGGAGTTTCTCGTAGACAGCATCCTCCTCACCTTTCACCATACGAAGATAGTTGAGCTTGCCCTCGATGACATTCTCCAAAATGGGTTCACCCTTTTTCACGTGTCCTTTGTCTGCTTTGTATTTGGGATAAAATCTGGTATATGCATCTCCATATCCATATTTCTCCCATATATGCAGTATACATCTCAAGTCATGAACATATTGGTGAGACACATTTGGTTTACCATTGACCGTAAGCCCTGTCACCTCTTGACGGTGTGTTTTTTTTTGAAGACGGGTTTTTGCCTTATTGATTTTAAAACCTTGTTTTGCGATGATTTTCTTTACCTCGCACATGAAATCACCATTCTCTTGAAACACATTGCACATGGAGCTGAAGGTAATGTCATCAGCATATCTGCTGTAATGAACGCCATGTTTCTTGGCAATTTTTCTCATTTGCCTGTCAAGATAATCACAAACAGCATTGCTCAACAAAGGGGAAGTAGGGGCACCTTGCGGTAGAACAAATCTCACCTTACCGCTTTCTTCTTTTCTAATGGCACACAGGCCTGCAATAGTAAAGGACAGTTTCTTGTTGAAGTTGAAAGGAGGGTATTGAAGGCGCGCAATGACACGTGCCTCGTTTATCGAAGTGAAGAAATCCTTCAAATCCATATTGAACACATAATTGTGTCCGACATGTTTTTGGGCATTGTCAACCACGCTACGGTTCTTCACGAATCCCATGGCGGAGATATCAGGCTCATATATTTTTGTCAACAGAACGTTTATGAAATGGAGAATGTTGTTCAGTGTCTTGTAGGGAGAGGATATCTCACGTTTTTGTCCGTTTTTCTTAGGAATGTAGAACGTTCGGTAACGCCTTACTTTCAGGTTGTTGGGATTGCAGAACGTATAAATTTGCTCAATCGTAATAGGATACGCTTTATCCTCGCCATATTCGGCGTCTTTAAGCTTATTCAATTCTTGGACAAGCCATTTACGATCCTTATCTTTACGATTTATGTTCATTGATATCTAGTTTGTTTAAAAGCGGCTTTGAGTAATGAAGAGAGATTCGTTTCTTCTATAAACCGGAACCTAGCTTACTGCCTAGCACCTAATCACTATGTCCTTGCAGAGCAAAGACAAAACTTACATTTTATATTATCCTTGTCCTTCAGAAAAGAACAAGAACCCCCTAGCAAAACGCTGGAATGGTTCAAAGTTCACCCTCTTCCATTAACTCAAAAACCGCTTATAAGGTATTCTTTTGCAAAGATATTAACTATTAACGAAAACTATGTTCGCATGTCATCATTTTTTTCTTTTCTCCTACAAAAGCGCTAAAAAAATCGAGTCCACAGTCATTCTCATACATAAATTCATGAATAAGGAACAATGTATCAGATAATCTCTTTGTCCTGGAATCAGTAATGTCTGCATCAATTATACGTAGTTTGGCCAAAAATTCCCTACAGAGTTTGAGTGTATATTCTATTGTAATCTTGTCATTAACTTGTGACAACCTAAAACCGTTAATGAGGTCCGTAATCTTATCAGCTACTAAAAGGGTAACTATGAAATCACCATTCCACACATATTCTTTTTCATTCATAAATGTCCCTTTTATTTTAACGCTATCAGAATTCAAGATTTCTCTTAATTTTTCAGTGTATGCAATGGATTGCTTAGAAAAGAATTTTGGAATAAAATTGTTGGTGGCCACTATAATTTTATCGAACAAGGTGTTCCATTCATAGGGCTTTACATCAAATGTGGCAATGCTGCAATTATTTAGAATAAACAATTTTGAAGTGTCAAAATCCAAAAGTCTTTGTCCATTCATTTCTACAGATGCACGTAAGTATGATCTATTGTCATATCCAAAATTGGAATCAATCTTTATTTTTAGGCCATTTACTTCAATAATATCATGGTGATATCCCTTATATCCATGAGACTGATAAATGATTCCTGTAGAAAGAGGAAAAGTATTTTTAGAAGAATACAGGCCTTTGGAATCTGAATAATAAAGACTGCAATCGTGATGCCATTTATTCTCTTCCCAATATTGGGTGTTTATTTTTTTCAGAGCCATGTTGCTATTATTGATTATATACGAGGTGTTAAAATAACAATTGTTCGGAATTTCTTGCTACTAGTTTCTGAATAGCCATTTTCATATTCGACGAGTTTATGCAGATAACAGTCTGGTCATCATGGAGAATCTGTCTGTTCAAATCATACATCGGATTGTCATGATGTTTGTTCTCATTATAAATAACACCCCTCTTTATCCCATATACCCTTGCTTTCTCCATGGCATGCCTAGACCCACAGTCATTCCCCAAATTGTTTGGGGCGTAACTTGCAGCGAGTAAAACCGCATCAGAAAACATTGCTTGTAGCCTATCCCGGACAACAAATCGACTGATCATGTCATTCCGGCTTTTAGGGCTTTCGTAATATTCACTTATCAGCAAACCACCATTTTGTACAATGCGTTCAGCCAATTCCGCATTCTCCTTGGGTAGTATATTATCGAGGGGGCTTGGCAATATTGCAATGGTTTTTCCGTTATGCTCCAATGCTGTTTTATGGGCTATCGTATCACAACCTAAAGCAAGACCACTGACAATTGTGGCATTATATTTTAGGACTTCAGACATAACAATTTTTTCAGTGAGTTCTATCTTGTCATCCGGATTCAGTACACCAATAATCGCAATGTTAAGGTTATCTCTGCTTAGTAGACCGATATCACCTCTGTAAAAAATTGCAAAAGGCTTATCTGCAGGTTTTATTTTCCCTCTCATGTATGGAAACATCGGATCACCAATAGCGACAAGACCATCAATGCAATTTTCGAGTTGACGAATGGATGCTTCCACTCTTTTCCTTTTTTGCATGAATGCTTGTTCGTGTGTTCCAAGAAGGTTGAATAGCATGTCATCATCTTCTTCCCCCCCCAAATTCTTTGCTATCCAAGCTGGGCCTTTCTGAGGATATGTTCGGACGGTCAGTATATTTAACGCGTTTTCTGTATAAATCATAATAGTTTATTTAATATCTTGATATTGTTTTCCCGACGGAATAGAATATTACACTTTTTGCGCCTTTGTCAATTAGGGCTTGGATGCAATCCTCGTCAATATTGACAGTTTTTGTATAGAGGTCATCAATCAGTAAAATGTCCTTACCGATAATTTCATCTGAAATGTTACAGGTGTCCTTTGTGATGCCAATATAAGGCTGTTCACCAGGTCCACCATTACCTCTACGAGCAAGATGTGTAGTTGACGTATGTGTGTGTCTTATGATGTCATGCGTTCCATCCTCAAAGCCGTGAAGATGTTCCACCACGTCTTGAATAGTTCTCCTAAAATACAGTTGATTAGGACGATATGAGATTTCACTCTTCGCTCTAGGAATAACACAAACTCGAAGCTCATATTTTCCACTTATTTGAAGAATTTCCGGTAAGTCATTCCTCAAAATTTGGCCAAGCTTTAAAATGGCGTTATCCAAAATAGTTTGAGGATATGGCGTTATGTCATTCTTAAAAGTACATATAAGATTTTCTATCGTTCCTGGGACACGCCAGTTTCCACCACCCAGATATTCATTGTTATAAAATGCTTGGACATCTTGCAGTAGGGATCTTCCCATGCCGCCTTCTTTCCTGCGGCATAAGCTGCTACTTGATTGTATGACAAATTGCTTCATATTGGATTGTATTAGAATCTAACCGTAATGATGTTCTCTTTATTTATTCCTTTCTCTATAGCAGAATTTGTGGAAATCTGGTCGTTCTCGAACAGGACAACAGATTGCAAATCAAAGCCTTCACCTTTGAGAAAAGTATATTTGTCATCATGACAGTCTTCAAAGTAATAATGACGACTGAAGAATTGATGAATATTATAGTGCATGCACATCTGTATTGCCCTTTTACGATGGCAATTGGTTAGTAAGATTGTTTCGTTCTCACTTTGAGATAACATCCTCAGAATCTTTGTAAGGTTAAGGTTCAAAATGGTCTTGTCGATGTATGAGCCGAACAAATCTTGTTTTGCTTCAATTATTCTATCAAACTGGTCATTTGTTAATTGAGGAAATGAGGTTATAAGGTCATTTCTTGTATATCTAGTGCTCACTGCTATTTGTGGTCTCATACCTGTAACTATTTGTATGGCGTCAGCATAAGCCATATTGTTTGCTTCATCTGTCATAATCAACGTATTGTCTAAGTCGAATACAAAGATTATTGAAGTGTTTTTCTTGTGCATCATATTTGTTTTTTTCTGCTGCAAATATAAGACACAAGAGCGAACACTATGTTCGCAATTTTAAATAATCATTATACATCTGTCGTATTCGGTTGAACACATCCTCTTGAACAGATGTCGGTTCAATCACTAAAAGCTCTTTTCCAAACGAGCAAAGTTCTCTTATGAGCTCATAGTTGGGGATGCAGTCAATGGACATGAAGCACCCGTCTTTTAATTCTTTATACCTCATTCTAAGATTCCCATCTGCGACACCTTTTATGGTCTTTTGAGACTCATGGATTGGTTTTGTTATAATGTAATCTTTAGATTTGTTTCCCACCCAGAAAACAATATGCTCAATGGCACGGTCCTCGTATAATGTGACCCCTACAATATCCTCAAAACGCTCAGTCAAATCAAATTCGCAGTGAACGTATTTAATATCACGCATAGGTGTAACTTTGTCAATACGGTCTAAGGCAAAATTCAGAATCTTGCCGTCCTCATTAGCTGCACCAATGACATACCACCTATTATTATACTGTTTCAACAAATATGGGTGGAAGATAATAGTTTTCTTTTTAGGGTCGGAAAATGTGTGATATTCCAATTCCACTACAACATGATTGGACGTATTGTCAAACAAAATGCCTAAAAGGTTGGAGTTCTGCAAGTAAGGGTTGTTGCTAAAGCTTATTATCTTTGGTCGCTCTTTCAGACCAAGTCCAATTTTGAATCTGTCGAGCCATTCAAAATGGGCAAGACCTTCAAACTGCCCAATAGTATTAAGCACCTCTAAGATAAGGTTGCTTTCCTCTTCGCTCAGTTCTTTGTGAAATATGCTGAACGATGGATTCTTGTAGCGAATACAATTACGGCCATTGGTCCGAAAACGTTCAATGTCAGCAAAAAAGGGGTCGTATTCCAAAAAGAGAATGTCTTTTTCTATGCAACGACGTGTTACTTCCGGGAAACCGGCATCAGCCAATTTCTCATTGCATTTTTCTGTCAGCTCATTAATATCATAATAGTGATGTCTGTCAGACAGCATTTCGTCTAGATATTTGTATCTCGTCAGTGCGTTCTTGTTAGTAGGCATGTTCGATTTTTTTGCAAAAATAGTATTTTATTTCGAACTCTATGTTCGAAAAGATGAAAATATACCCATCAAAGTAAGCAACTTTATTCAATTTTCAAAATTATTATTTACATCTTAATTAAAAATAGCTACCTTTGTATCACAAGTGATACATCATATGAAAAACTTTGAAATACCCATAGATTAGAAAAATCCCATCAACAATCTATAAACCCTTAAAAAACGAATTATTTATGGCGACGGTGAATGTGTATCAACAATATTTTGCGGGGGAGGGTGTCTTCAACGGTGTGGAGCGACATGGAGTGTCTGTGATGCTGGTCGCGACATCGGAGGAGGGACGTATCAAGTATGAGGTGGGGGTTGCCTTCTTCCCTCATGCCTCTGAGGATGACTTCGCAGTTTCCTATGACGCCTACTTCAGCGAGGTGGTATATGAGGCAGCCGGCAGGAGGTCGAAGAAAAGGGAGAAGGAATTGCTGGACAGGATTTGCTCCGTAGCTGACAAGATTGCCGCTGAGCATCAGGGGGCCATTGATTGGGAACATCCTATGGCGGCAGCGAGAAAAGATTAAAATGACTCTTTATCACTAAAATACGCTTCACCATCCTGCTCTGAAGCGGCATGGCCGAAATAAATGTATCACACGATTGGGTCGGCGCAATAGTCCCGGCGGCCACACCCTTTGCAGAACTTGCCAATCCACACGTTATCGAACTGCCCGATGGCTGCTTCCACCATCTCGGGGTCATCGGTCAGGAAGCCAGCCTCAAAATTCCGCTTCCGTGGTGACTTCATGCCCATTCCGGCACCCGTCAGGTTGGCAAAGCCGACATAGGCTACGGACGAATCGATAATAATGAGTTTGAAGTGCACTCTTGGACACAGGACCCGCTCCATACCGTCGTAGAGGATAGGATGCTTCTCATGGTCTTCCCTCCAAGCAGTGCCCGGCTCCTTGGCATGAATGAGCCTCACCCCCACCCCTTTCTTAAGCAGCGAGGCAATCAGGGCAAGAAACGGTTTGTCATCGACATACAAATCCTTGATGTCTGCCGTACCTATCCACACTGTCTGTTTGGCCTGGCCAACCAACGACAGGACTTCCTTGTAATGGTTCTCGTCTGCAATGTACTTGATGAAGCTCATTCCTGTTTTTTCTGCCCAGCCTTCCTTTGCTTTTCCCATTGTTGCCGTGTCTCCTCGTTCTCCCAAAGATTAACGGCGACATCAGTCAGTTCCTGGGGCATCACACGCCCGCTTGTCTGAATCTCTGCCCAGGGGCAAAGCGCAACGTAGTTTTCATCTATGACCATGTCGGTTGGCGGCCCGATGGGATTGTCTTGACTGTAATAGAGATGTCTGCCTGTGTGTATCAGTTCTTCTGCATATACGCCAGGCTCATCGAGCCGGTTATAGATTTCCTCATCTATCTCATAGAGATGAAAATCTCCTCTCCACGATGTCTTTGCCGTATAGAGGTTTCTCTCATCGTCATAGCAGGCTTTCCAGCCAATTCCTTGTTTGAAGTGTAACATGTTTTTGGGGGTATGTGATTTTTTCAACACGAATTGTCATGAATTAAACGTGAATAATCATAAATTATCTACTCTAATTTTCATGAAATTATTTTTATGTTGAGGTTTCAAAAGAACAGGCTTAACACACTGTCGAGGAGTCCGTTCAGCCATTCCGGGAAGATCCAGAAGAAGAGGATGATAAAGACACAACCTATCCACGCACAGGTTCTGGTGAAACCTGGCGATGGTTTTTTGCCTGAAATCATCTCGTACAGCGAAAATAGGATTGCCCCACCGTCAAGCGGATAAACGGGAAGAATGTTCAAGATTGCCAATATGAGCGACAATACCATCAACGGCCTAAATATGCCATAGCACTCAAACGACATGTATGGCATCGTAAAATAGAGGATGAAAAATGTTGCGATATTGAACAACACTCCTCCCGCAGAGATAAGCAGTTGCTGCCACGTTTTCTTATCCTCGAGATAAGGGGAGGAGGATGGCGTCATTTCTGCCTTCCAATTTTCCTCATTTTCCCCTCCAATTGATTTACGTGATTTGAACACTGTCACGCCACCCAAAGGTAGCACTCCAAGACTCCATTTGATACCTCGCCATGAGTTGCCTTCCGGAACATCTTTGGGTTTGTAACTCACAAACGAGAGGAAAAACACCTGCATTTCCTGAATAAAGCACCCAAAATACTTACCGAAGACTACATGTCCCATCTCGTGAATGATGACAACAATGGCCAAATAGATATAGAAGCGCCAACTGTCAGATAAAAAATTTATTCCTCCATTTAATGACAAGTAAATAATGGCGGCTCCCACAAACAGGTTGAACCAATTGAAGGTAAGTCCTCCTTGGGGTTGATTGTCATCTTCAGGGTCCGTGGAGGGTGATGTTGGCACACTTTCATACTCTGATGAAAGATTGTTTATTTCATTCTCGTTCATACAAAACACTTCAACAAATCCGTAGATTCAACATTTTATACTCCAACGCAAAGATAGGACTATTTTTTCAATTATGCAAGAATGGAACATGAATGATCATGAATTGTTCTTAACACGAATGGACAGGAATGGGACGTGAATGAACATGAATGGAACTTTTTTTTCTGCTATAGTGGAATAATCCGTTTTTTTCCTTATATTTGCTAACGTATATCGTGGTACTGCCTATGGATGAGTTGTACTAAAAGGAAAAAACTGAAACACATAAGATATGGATAAGAATGGGAAAAGAAGTCGCCGCTTGGCAAATGTTCTGATGATAGTGGTGATGCTGATATGGATACAGGAAATATCGGCACAGCGGTTCGAATACCCGGAGTATTCTGATGCGGAGAGGATAGCCGTGAAATATCAGGGCAACCGCCCCACTATCTCCGACTTTGCCACGGCTCTCACCAACGAGTGGAAGGAGAAAAAATTCTATGACACAGTTTACAGCGAATGGCAACGGTACCAACAGAAGAAGCCGTTGAGCAAAAATACAAGCATCATCGTGGATACGAAGAACGGGTATATGCGCTATGCAATAATTAACCCAGAAGAGAAAGACACCACGGTGATGGAGATGTGTTTCTGGAACTGCGCCGACGGCAAGCGTAAGTTGGTGTGTGCCAACACCTATTTGGCGATGGAAGATGATTATGGCTGGGATGAGCATGTAGGAACATGGTTCTTCGTCTATGACAACAAGACAAGGATTATGAGAACAGTATGGGCCGAGGACATCGGTGCACTGTATGACAGCGACGGCCTGAGCGTTTTCTTCCTGCCACGAAAGGGAAAGAACATCAAAGTGTCGGCTGCAGGAGGTGGAGAGCGATGGGATGAGGTACTGGAATGGGACGGATACCAGTTCAAATAGGACGGCCTTTTCACTTCGCCAAAGTTTTCCAATCGTACCGTCGCTGAGCCCGACGACGCTTAGGTCTGGCCGATATGTGCCAAACCTCTATCATAGGAATATATTTTTCTCCTTTTACTCATGCAAGTTTTCAAGGAATCGGTATTTACATAAACAGAAAACGATTCAAAAAATGCACTGAAAAATGAGAAAAATCTATTTACTTATGATGGGACTTGGAATGATGGTTGTATCACTCAGTTTCCAGTCCTGCCTGGATGATGACGAATGCACGTCATCACCTTATGTGATTTGTCCAATAGAATATCCCAATGCCCTTGTGACGGTGAAGCCAAATGCCGACAACACCGCATTCCGCATGCAGCTCACCGACAGCACCCAACTATGGCCGGTCAATATGCGGCAGTCGCCCTTTGGGAACAAGGAAGTACGCGCACTGGTCAACTACAGGAAGCCGACAAAAGAAGAATTGGAAAAAGGCGGCATCTACGCAGACATGGAATGCGTGTTCGTAAACTGGATTGACTCCATTCTCACCAAGCCAACGGTAGAAAGTTATGGCAACGCTGAGGAAAACCTGCAGAAATACGGTTCTGACCCCTTGGAAATCATCGACGACTGGGTGACCGTAGCCGAAGACGGATACCTTACACTTCGTTTCCGTACAAGATGGGGAGGTAATGTCAAGCATGTTGTCAACCTTGTTCACCGCACAGATGTCAACACCCCAAATTATTACACCTTCTATCACGATGCCAAGGGTGACACCAACGGGCAAATCGGCGATGCACTGGTAGCCTTTAAGTTGCCTGATTCGTCAATACCTGAGAATCATTCAGAGATGGAAACGCTGACTTTGGAGTGGAAGTCATATTCAGGTACAAAGACCGCCCGGTTCAAGTTCCGTCCACGAGGCACCGAGTCAACAGACTTGCTGTCAGGATTCTGGAATATGACAAAAGAGGTAAAATAGGTGCAGTTGTTCGGCGGCAATAAGGAAGAGCGTCTTGTCAGGCGTTTACAGGGTGGCGACAGCGATGCCCTAAAGGATTTCTATGCCATTTATGCCGACTATCTGACAGCGGTCTGTGCCCGCTACATTACCGATGACAACGATATGAAAGATGTGTTTCAGGACGCCCTTGTCCAGATCATCTCTCATATCAAGGATTTCAAGTATCGTGGGACTGGTTCGCTTCAGGCCTGGGCTACCAGGATTGTAGTGAACCAGTCGCTACAGTTTCTCAGACAGCGCCACAGGCATGAGCTTCTCCTGCTCCAGGAAATGCCCGATGTGTCTGATGAAGAGGACGACCCCTCTGTTCTCGACATTCCTCCGGAAGTCTTCCACCAGATGATACGGGAACTGCCAACAGGTTATCGTACAGTCTTCAACCTCTACGTATTCGAGGAGAAGAGCCATCAAGAGATAGCTGATTTGCTCGGCATCAAAACGAATACCTCCTGTTCACAGTTCAGCAGAGCCAAGAATCTGCTTGCAAAGAAGATTATCGAATACCACCATTCAAAACAACACCCACGATGAAAGAGCAGACAAGAAAGGAGATGCAGCAGAAGCTGGCGGACTACAGACAGCCCGCTCCTAATATTTCGTGGGCTGAGTTGGAGAAGGCATTGGCGGCCAACAAGAAAGAGGCTGTTGTGCCGATGTGGGGCAAATGGCTGTCAGCGGCAGCTGCCGTGCTGGTGGTGGCAGGACTTGGCTGGCAGTTGTTGAAGACAGACAACCATACAAAAGACGGGCAGGAAACAGCATCCAACATCCTTGAACAGCCGGAAGTGACGCCTTCTCCCAAAGTCAATCAGGAAGGAGAAAATCTGATTGCCACAGGTTCTGAGAGTGACGCAGTTATGCCCATTCGCACTCAGAAAAACCTGATTGTAAGGAAAGAGAGTCGACATGCCGCAAAGGCGGAAGAATCATTTGAGGACACTTCTTCAGACGAAACTGCCAAGTCGTCCAAAGAGTCAGAAAAGCCGGCACTCCAAAACCATCAGGAAGAGAAGGGTCAGAAACCTGCTGACAAAGACAATCAGCCACCAGTTCACCAAAAAGAAATCCATACATCTGAGCCATATCACGGCTCTCCAAGTTCCGCCCCGTCCAACCTGCTCGCTTACAATAGCGAGAACCGCCTTACAGCGAAAGCATATCTGTCCAACTCACTTGCAGGCAGCAACAGTGTGAGTTCGATGACGCCGGTAATGCACTCCGCCGAGCCCTATGGCCTATACAGCGATGCCACAACCCTCAACTATGCCAAAGCACTGTTTGAACAACAGCCTACGGTTAAAGAGCATGCCGAGCATCATCAGCCAATCCGACTGGGACTCTCTATCCGTTATCAGCTGGATTCCCGATGGAGTGTGGAGGCAGGAGTGGCGTACACATCCCTTACGTCCGACATCACCCGGACAGCATCCGGCAACACCTACAAGATGGAGCAGAAACTGTCGTATGTCGGCATACCAGTCAATGCGAATTATCTGCTTTGGTCAGACAGGCATTTCGATGTCTATGCCTCGGCTGGTGGCGCCGTCGAGAAGATGGTCAAAGGCAAGCGCTACAACGAGGACCATGTCAACACGGAGAATGTCAGCATCCGGCCTCTGCAGTTCTCACTGAATTGTGCTGCAGGCGCAGAGTTCAAGTTAGACCGCATGTTCAGCATTTATGCAGAACCGGGTCTTACTTATCATATCGACAACCACAGCAAGATTCCAACATATTACCAGAACAAACCTTTGGGCTTTAATCTCAACCTTGGATTGAGGTTTAATCTCAACAAAAAGTAATACAGTATGAGCATGAAACAATTATTCAGAATGACGGCATGCTGCATGGGTATCATGATAGTATGCTCT
>JAEEGL010509991.1_pt1 | contig 17452 bp, 16 predicted proteins | sample 9134231 | NCBI WGS metagenome assembly JAEEGL01 (sample SAMN16246548, study PRJNA631951) | gut metagenome | biome: gut microbiome; feature: rumen; material: fiber-attached | host: Bos | place: Iran: Karaj | collected 2018-10 | reverse complement strand
TGCAGTAAGCGCTGCCTCATCAATTCTTGCAACAAAGATACTGTCTACAACATTGTAAAGGGCCTGTACCAGCATGGATGCCATCATGGGCAAGGACATAGTGATTATAAGTTTCTTAATGGGAAGGACACCCATCTTGTTCTCTGTGGCTGACATTATTACCTCGTCTTTCCGTTTTATCAATAAAAAATCTAATGGATTCGCAAATCATATTGCGACAAGATATGATTCTATATTAAACATTGTATCATGTAAACCTTAACATCTGTAAGCAGGAAAACTGAGGCACGACAAAACGGGGCTGCATGTGGCAGCCCCGTTTAATTAGTTCATGGCTAATACGTTCGCTTTACTGAGTTTTCTTACTGATTTCTTGTCTCTTCCCCTAATATACTGCCCTTCATTTCTTCAAATTTCTTATCAAGCTCCTCCAAAAGAGCATAGTCTTCGTCTGAATATTCCTGGTATTCATCAAGATAGTAGATTGAACGACGCTCGTCCGCGGGTGATGTTTTCTTGAAACGAATGGCGTACTGCCATGGTGAATAGTCAGTAATAAAATTGTCGCTGTCACTTCGCTGTTCCAAAGAAACAACATCCTTTTCCCTGATAAATTCATCAAAGGCTATCAGCTTATCTACAAGAACGGCATAGGTGGTAACGGTCATAGGCTCCCCTGCAGCCTCACAGTTAAAACTCTGTATAACCCACCTATCGTCAATTTCCCTTACAGTGTCGTAAGAGCCCCCGCCGATCATAGTGCTGGATCCCGCTCTGTGATCATAGTATTCAAGCTCTATGTTCTGAAGTCGTTCATCTTTAACCTTTGCTTCATCTTCAGAAGGCTTTTGCAGACCGCATCCAAAGAGCGATGCCAGAAATACCATTAGTCCCATAGCTAAAGCTATTCCTTTCACATTTCGTTTCATCACGTTTACCCCCGCAAATACCGGTCAACTCTATAAAGAAATGTCGAACATTATAAATATAAAAAACAATTATCAATTTACTAAATCACGCAACAATTATAACAGAAAAAAGAACCCCAAAGTAGCATTTCTTAACTACCTTGGGGTAATCTGATTTATTTTAGTTTCCTAAGATCTTCACTATTACTAATCTATGCCTCAGTGAACAATTACCGCGGTTCCAACGCTGGCCATATCATAAAGTGCAACTGCTGCATCATGGGGAAGGTTTACACATCCGTGGGATCCGTTTGTCTGATAGATATCTCCTCCAAAGCTGCTTCTCCATGTGGCATCATGAAGGCCTATGCTGCCATTAAAGGGCATCCATCTGTCTACCCATACATGCCATGTGGGACCTGTGAGATATTTTCCCGGAACCTCTGCGGTAATCGCATAATTGCCTGCAGGTGTTCCGCGGCCAAGACTGGTATTTCCTGTAACGCAGGGAGTCGAAAGAACTACCTGTCCATTTACAAAATAATTTACCATCTGTGCCGCAAGGTCAACATCTATATATGTTGCGCCGCTCTGGGGCTGAGGCTGCGTTTGCTGCACCGGCACACCTTGTGAAATCTGTCCCTGACAGCTTGCTATCTCTTCCTGCTGATTCTGGAATCTTCCTTCCTTAACTCCGAAATTCTGATAATGGTTGTAAAGAACAGTGGGATCACTGCCCAGTGCCTGTACCACATCCGGATATTTTCTTGCATAGTAATCAGCATTAAAGCCATCCGCTTTTACAGATATAAGACTAAAACAGAGCGTTAATACAAAACATGGAATAAAGACAAAGAATAGTTTCTTCATATCCAGAATCCCCCTTCGTGTACCCACAATTATATCATCAGCTCGTATATGAAAAGACTATTTTACGATATTTTTACAAATGTTTTATTTTTCCATAATGATTGAAAAATTAATATTCTCTAAAATCGATATGGTCATACCTTGCGAAAACAGTGGATATGATATAATTATTGTGATTAACTGTGAGGAAGGGTTGGAAGTAGCATGTTTACCTACATCAAACCGGAATTCATGATACATACCTTTACGCAGCAGCGGGACAATGTACTGAATGAACGCAGTCTTTGTGTTGCCCGCTTAGGTGACTATGCCATTCAGATGGCAAAAGTCGACGATTCTACATTTTCTTTAAGCCTTGAGAACGCTTCCGAAGGCGCAACCTACGCAGGAAAAGTCATAAATATAAATAACACAAACGAAGAGTCCATAGCTCTTATCGTCGATGACCTGTTCAGACGTATGCAGGCCATCAATGAAAAAGAGATTTTTGATATGCGCGAAAATATCTGGAAATGGTATGCCCTCAGCTGGCTTGAAGAGCAGGATATATCACTTGAGGATTATCTGGACAGCAGAATGGGACATTCCTATGAGGAGATGCCTCACTGGAAAAGCTTTGAAGAATATATGGCGGAGGATTATCTAAGCATCGCATCCACCATGAACATTATAAACAAGTATGCTCAGACTCCTGAAGAAAGCGAGAAGTATCGCACCTTTGCAGCCAAAGATATAGTCGAGATGAGGCAGCGCCATTCTCTGGATATCATCCAGGAGGAATTCGCAGCAAAGGCAGATGGCTATGAGAAAAAGACGACTTACGGTTTTGGTATAGAAGTTGTTGCAGATTCCAGAAATGAAGCAAGGAAAAAGCTTGAGGCATTACTTAAGGATACTCCTGTTGGAGAATTTATTATAAGAGGTTAAAAATACTCTGATTTGGGCCGAAAAACATTTATATAGGTTTTGCCAAAAACTTATGCTTCAAGGGGGATTTAGATATGAACAGACCTTTAGTCAGAAAAATTTCGATGATCAGATATGCCATAGTCGCATTCTTTTTTTCCATGATCATTTTTATATTCTCAATTAGCGCAAAGGCTACAACCTTAGAGCCTGTCGATGGAAATGACAATTCAGTTCAGGTCACGGTAGGTACGGACGCAGACGGTAATACCACTGTTTCTTACAACAATCATGTTTTTACAAGAAAATATAATGGTTGGTATGTTCCCGCAGCATATATTTACGATGGAACAGACCTTGCTGTTTATCTTGATGCCAAGGTTGCTTTTACAAGACGAACAAGCACAAGGCATGACGGCTTTTTATTCGTAAAAATGTCAGGGGGCTGGTATCGCCATGAGCTTCATATAAATGACGGCCGCGCCCTTGCCAATGTATTCAATGAGGCAGCAGGTATCACCAGTACTTATAATCCCTATGGTAATCCTGTTCTCTACGATCTGCCTATCCCGAGCGGACAGCCTGAAGCCACTCCTTAAGATAATGTTTTGAGACTATATAAAAGGCTCCCCTATTCACTATTGAATAAGGGAGTCTTAATTATTTGTTATAGATTTCCAGCTTCTTAAATTCATCCAAGGCAACAGGCATTGCGTAATAATAACCCTGATAATCATCCACTGGATAATCAAGGATGCGCTCTGCTGTATCCTCGTTACCGATACCCGTCGCACATACACTCATATTCATGTTGACTGCAAAGCCTGTGATTGCTTCAGCCATGTGTCTGCTTAGAGGGTTCTTTGTGATATTCTCTGTGATCTCCTGCCCCAGCTTAATAATATTAAGAGGCAGTGATGTTGCAAGGTCCAGTGTTGTAAAATCGCTTACATCAAGGGCTATTCTGATTCCGCAGGACTTAAGGAAAATAACCTGGCTCTTTAAATAGTCAAAGTTAATATCCCTTGTTACATTTGAAAGCTCGATACACAGCGCTGTTCCCGGGAATCTGTTGCTTCTTAGAAGCTCTACTATGGTGGTTCTGAAATCACTTCGCTCAAGCTGCATATAGGCCAAATTAATGCTGAGATAAAAATCCGGATGATCCTTTAATATCTCAAGTCCGTCCTTCATTGCTCTGTCGAGAACCCATGTGCCAAGAGCATAGAAGGATTCATCCTGCTCAAGCCATGGGATGAATTCACTTGGAGAAACATCGCCGTAGGGCTGCATGTTCCATCTAAGGAGAACCTCAGCTCCCGTAAGTCTTCCATCTTTTTTGGCAATTATAGGCTGATAGTTTAGATAAAAGCCCTTGCAGTGATCAAGAACCGACTCTCTAACAGCTGCCACAAGTTCAATGGTGCTCTTATTGTTATCAAGCTCGTTATTATGGAAAATGATCAGATTTCCATGTTTTCTTCTCTTGGAATAATCAAGGGCGTACTTGGCACTTGTGTAAACCGCGTGTACATCAACTCCCGGTTCATCAGCCACAATAACGCCGCCTCCAAGCTCAGCAGATACGCTGCTGGTTCCTACCTTGATGCTCTGCCTTACATACTGGCGCATTCTCTGATAGAGAAGTTTTATCTCTTCAAGAGTCATCTTGGTGGTACATACTCCGAGAATAGTACCGTCTCCTCTGTAAACATGCCCCTTTTCTCCAACCTCGGACTGGAGATATTCAGCCATTGATTTCAGCATTCTGTTTCCAAACATGTAACCGTAAAGCCTGTTGATATCACCAAAATCGATTACATTCACAACCAGCAGAATGTATTTTTCCTGAAGAGTCTCAAGTCTGTGCATGTAGTTAAGCATCTCGTAGTGATTGGACAATCCACTGATAGGATCTGTGGTATCAACGATACCTTTATTTATAAGTGAGCAGGCATAGAAGGCTGCTTTACCCGAATAATCCTTGATAACAACACCCTTGCAGGAGCAGGCAACATATTCGCCGTTCTTATTGCGGGCACGATATTCGAAGCTGGGGTTAACCCTGTTTCCGGAAAAAGCCACCGCCAGATGTTCTCTGTAGGTCTCTCTGTCCTCGGGATGAACGTGCACTTCCCAGACCTGATCTGCCTTGTACACAAACTCCCCGGGTAATCCGAAATACTTTACGGCATTCTCAGACCACCTGGCCATGTTTTTCTCAATATCATACACATAAGAATATCTGCTCTTAGATGTAACCGCAAAAGTGTCATAGATTTTGCTTATAGTATCATAAGGCCCCTGTTTTTCCGCCATAAAGACGCATCCTCCACAAACGATGATAAACGTAAATAATTATGTTATACTGATAAAAATTATAGTTTTTTCTTCAGACTCTATCAACTGTTTTTGCATTTTGATATCCGCATTGCAGATGATGAGCCGATTTTTAAAAACAAAACGGATTTTGGGAGGTTATAATGGCAAAAATTTCTAACGAAACACAGAATCAGGCTTCTATTCTCGCAAAAGGAGATCTTCAATACAAAGAATACGGAAGGCTCTTGTTTTTCGGAATTCCGTGGCCCTTCAAGCACTATGAACTTTACAACAATGAGCTGACTATAGTTTCAGGATTCCTTAGCATCACTGAGGATGACTGCTTCATGTACAGAATAAGCGACGTGGAATTAAAAAGATCTTTCCTTCAGAGATTATTTGGTCTTTCAACCATAACCTGCTTCACTTCTGATGTTACCGACAAGACCATTGTAATGAAAAATATAAAGCACGGCCGCGAGATAAAGGATTTCATCAATCAGGAATCTGAGCGTGCCCGCCTTCGCAGACGTACCGTTAATATGCAGGATATCGGCTTTGCTGCAGAGGACGGATCACCTGATACAGACGATCTTAACGACTGATGGAACGACAGAGCTTAATGTAGTAGCTTAACCATTTGGGTTCTTTACTAAAACTAAAAATCCCGCAGGTACTATGCAGAACACATTGATTTGTGTTACTTAGTATCTGCGGGATATTTTTAATCTTATTTCGCGAACGAAATCTTTTTTATTTTAGGATGCGTGATGCTTTTTCTTTACTTCGTACATTCTTGAGTCACTTTCTGACAGGCACCTTTCCACATCGGATTCCTTGGTAAGAACTGACTGATACCAGCCAATTGATACTTCCAAGTCGTACTTTACAGATTCATCCTTACTTTTTTCTTCGATATGCTTCTCCAGTTTAGCTGCCATCTTCTTGGGCTTCATCTCAGAGTATGGATAAACAAGAAGGAATTCGTCTCCGCCCATTCTGGAACAATGACCATTCTCCGGGCAATATTTCTTGATGATATCTGCGATCATGATAATGGCTTCGTCGCCGGTTTCATGACCATAAGCATCATTTATCTTCTTTAATCCGTCCAAATCAATAGTCATAAATACCAGCTCCTGGCCGGTCTTTATCCACTCATCGATGTTTTTATTCATCCACACATCAAAGCTTCGTCTGTTACTCATGTTGGTCATGAAGTCAGTCATACTCTTTTGCTGAGTCTGAGCAAGAAGGTATCTTAGCTCTGATGCAATATAAAGCTTATTAAATGCAAGTGACAGCTTCAATATCCAGTCAAAATAATACTGATCTACGGTATCACTTAGGCTTTCAAATTCCGATACAACAAAACCAAAGCATCTTGTGCTGTCATGGAGCAGTGAAAAATACAGTGTTCTTGGTTTGTCATCATCAAAAGCTTCAAAGGTCAGAAGATTGTTTTTATTAAACACCTTGGTGTTAAAGTTTATTCTTTTTCCGTCTCTGTATCCAAAGACAGGTTCCACTTCATCTGTGATATCCTCTTCAAATATGCGTCCGTTATTTGAATTCTTATGTCCTGAGAGACATATAAAAAGCGATTTATGGTCTACCACAAGATTGATGTGCTTTTGTATGGTATCAAGAAGCTCCTCAATAGAGTTGCTGCTATCAAGATCTATCTGCAGCATGGTCTGGTTATGAGGCTGTCCCAAAAGGTGACTTACTCTCTCATAGTATTGATTGAGTTGCTGCTGATGAGTTTCAATTACTTCTTCACCATTGCATCCGCAGCTCTCTCTGTACATGATCTTGGCAGGAACAGAATTAGGTGTCTTAACATAGACCTTCCTGATAAGCTTGTCGGCAAGATCAATGGTACACTCTGCCATTCCTTCAATATCAACGCTGACTGTTGTCAGGGTAGGATGATATTCAATAGCCTCAGAAATATCATCAACACCTGTAACCTTCAGATCTTCGGGTATGCGAAGGCCATGGTCAATAGCAACTGTACAAAGTGCTCTTGCCATGTAATCGTTAGCACATATTACTGCATCGGGAATGTGTTCGGGATCTGAAAAGAAGTACTGGAACGCTTCTTCACCCTTGAATCGCCACATGTCTGCATGGAAAATGGAATTCTCGTAGATGGGAAGTCCCTTTTCCTTCATTGCAAGCTTATATTTTTCAAGTCTCTCATTACTGTCGTAATGGGCAGGGTAACCCGCCATGAACATGATATTTTTGCAAGCATGACAATCAGCAAGATGATTGACCACATTAACTATGGCATCATTTGCATTACTTAATATGCTGAGAAAATCTTTATATTTCTCTCTGAAGCTGATAACGGGGCAGGTGGCTCTGCTTCGTATCTCATCCTCAAGCATCTGTCTGATCTCCGGTCTGTCGAAGGTATCATACGCTATAATCACCGCATCGAGACTCTCGATGGGCGCGAATTTAATAACCTTCTCATTCATCTTATTGAAATCACTCTCATCATCAATGACCTCAAATGCAATGAAAAAGAGAAGATTATAATCCTTTTTTCTCGCCGTATTGGCAAGTGCCCGGCAAAATCTCTTCTGAAATCTTACCTCGGAACAGTTAAAAAATACGCCAATGTTCTTTTTCCCATTTAAAAGAATATTGTCCATGGCATTCACCTCTATGATAAATACTGTTCGTAGATTGCGACCTGATCATAGATACATCTCCAGGAGCTCCAGGCATTGGCTGAAACACAGATATAATGTCCGCCTGAATTGGAGATTGAATAACTGGCTGCACAGCATCCTGACTGATTAATGAAACCGGTCTTGGCGCAGAGCACTTCTTAGTTGGTCTCCTTGTCCTCGATTCTTCTGAGGAACCAGTTGGAGATGGTAATTCCTTCCGGATGCTGCTCTGTAGCTGTGGTGGTATATGTGTGCGCAGAGAGTATCTCTCTTGCAAGATCATTCTCAACTGCTGCCTTAAGGATCATAGCCATATCCGTAAGGGTGCAGTAGTGATTCTCGTCATAGATTCCGACGCAGTTGGTAAAATGCGCTGTATCTGCCAGGCCAAGCTCAGCAAGCTTATCGTTCATCATATCAACGAAGGCTTCATGTGAGCCTGCAACATAGGTTGCCAGTGCAATTCCTGCATCAGCTCCTGAGGGAAGTATTGTTCCGTACATCAGATCCCTTACGGTAACAACTTCATCCACATCAAAGCCCACAATACTGCAGTCATTTGAAAAAGAATAATCAGTGATATCTCTTGTGATGGTGAAGGTATCATCAAGATCTGTCACATTCTCTGCTGCTACAAGGATGGTCAGAATCTTAGTCATGGATGCAGGTGAAATAGTAGCATCCGCTGCCTTTTTGGCAATGACCTCTCCCTTGTCCACATCAATAAGAATTGCATTCTCACTGATAACATCTTCACTTACGATATTTGAAACAGAACCGCTGGTCGTAACTTCATAGCCCTTGCAGAAGCTTGCAACCTCCGGAGAGAGCTCCGGCTCCTTTTCAGGTTCTTCTTCCTCTGCAACAGGTTCCTCTACAGGCTCCTCCGGAACCAGGTCCACTTCCGGTATCTCTTCCTTGATGGAAACCACTTCAGGACTTTCACTTGTTTTTTTGCTGATAAGCTTGTAGGCCACAACGCCTACCGTAACCACAAACAGAACTGCCAGTATTCCGAAAAGAACAAATAACCCCTTATTTCTCTTTTTGCGCGGCTTTCTCCTTATATAGTAGCTGCTGTCTAAATTTCTATATCCATTCTTACCCAAAATCAAATTACCTTGTCGAAAGGAATATCTCCTCTCTTATCGCATCCGCATCATCCGGATACGCCTTCCTGTATTTTTCCATTAAAGTTTTTGCCTGTGCAAAATTGCCGGCATACTCATAAGCTGTTATCTCATTGAGCATAAGTGACTGATGATATTCACTGTTCCCCAGTGAAAGTCCTGCCTCAAATGAGCTGACAGCATTATCGTAATCCCCCATTTTCACCTGACATAAACCAAGCTGATTGTATATGTCGGGATGATTGGGATCCTCTGCCAGAAAAGTCTTGTATACACTGATGGCATAGTTATAGTCGCCCTGCTTCTCACCTGTTTGTCCAAGCAGAACCACAATAGGTGCCTTCTGCGCATCTCTCTCATTCCTAGCAAGCTCCAAATAGCTCTGAGCATCCGCATTATTCCCAAGATAATACGAAATCTGTCCCTTTTCATAATTGGTCATGTTGGGATCAACATTATTAAGACATGATTCCAGAATCGCGGCGCCTTCATCCTCGTAACCGTTGGCAGAAAGTGCCTTGTAAATCATGATCCTGAGATCGTAATCCTTGGGTGAAATTGTTATTGCTTTGTTAAAATCTATCGTTGCACCATCATGATCCTGGCTGTAAAGCTTAGCAACCCCGCGCATGTAATAGGCGTCTTTTTCCTTCTTACGAAGTCCTAAAATTGCGTCATATACCTGTATAGCCTCGGCATATTTCCCCTGCTTGATATAGGTATCCGCAAGATAGTAGTTCGTATCGAAATCCATATCTCTGGCAATTCCATCTGTTGATGCCAGAGATTTAAGAAACTCGGTGACAGCATTATCGTAATCACCGAGGTTCCTGTACAGGATTCCCTTTGCCCTGCTAAGGAGATGTACATCCTCTTCAGCCTTCTCCGCAGCTTCAAGACTCTCCCTGGCCTCATCATATTCAAGGTTCTGAATATGCAAAAGCGCAGAGTCAACATTACCATGCTTAAGTGCCGGACCGCATCCGCAAAGCATGGCTAAACCTGCGGTGAGCATAATGGTCTTTGCCATTTTCCTGTATAACATTTACTTAGTCCTCGCCAAGATATGCTATTACCTCTACTTCACACAATACGTCCTTGGGAAGCTGCTTAACTGCAACACAGCTTCTTGCAGGCTTGCCTGTGAAATATTTCTCATATACTGCATTGAAAGCACCAAAATCTGCCATCTCAGCAAGGAAGCAGCTTGTCTTTACTACGTGCTCATAGTCTGTGCCTGCTGCCTTTAAAATCTCCCCAATATTCTTGCAAACAAGATCAGCCTGAGCTGTAACATCATCTCCTTCAATCTCACCTGTTGCGGGATTGATTGGAATCTGTCCTGAAGCATAAAGGAAATTACCTGCCTTTATAGCCTGTGAATAGGGTCCGATTGCTGCGGGTGCCTTGTCTGTAACGATTTTCTGCATTTTTCATACCTCCGTTAAAAAAATTATGTATTCTCTTTTTGTTTTTCAGAATCGAATGCTGCTGTAACATAGAATCCCCTGGCATTCTCCTCCACATTAAGAACCACGCCCTGTCTCATGGACATTCTCTCCCTGAAGGGGAAATTCCCTGACATTGCAAGGGATGGATCAATGGTGTAATACACGTTACTGGGGAGTTCTCCCTCCGTCACCGTGATCTCATCGCCCTCCTTCAAAAGTCCCGGGCGTTCCATCTTAAAAACCATTTCTCTAACCATTTTACTATCTACTCCGTAGCCACATTATCTGCAATTACATAAGCATGGTTTTTCAAATAATCATACCATAATGCGTAAGATTTTGCTTTCAAATGTACGTTATCAAATGAAAGATCCTGAGTCAGTGCCCCGTTCTCATCATCAGTGGCTTCATTCATATCAATATAAAAAATGTGCTGATTGTCCGCTAGCTGCGCAATTACCTGGTTGCGCTCATTTATGCGGTCATTCTTAAATACCTTGTCTTTATTACTCTTCGCAGCGGTTACATGCATTATGCCCTGAATATATATCTGCGCATCGGGTTGCAGCTCTCTTATTCTGTTAACTACGTTCCCGTATGCTTCTCCGAAGGATTCCGGTGTTCCGCCGCCAAGCTCGTTAAGACCGAGCATAATATATATTTTACCAAATTTCTTCTGCTCTAGCGCCTGTGCAATTGTAATTTTTTCAGAATTATCTTCAAGTTTTACAAAGGACTTTTTCTCAAAATCATAAATAGTGAGAGAAATCTTGGCATAGAAGGTGGCTCTGTCCATGAGCTCCTGACAATACTCCGAAAGTCCAACTGTTCTGGAATCGCCAATAAAGAGCGCATCGCAGAAATAATCATCATCCACGGATGCAATCTGATATACCGGGGGCTCAGGTTCTGCTTCTTCTACAGGCTGTTCTGCAGGTTCTTCAGTAACTGCAGCCTCTGCAGGTGCCTCCTGGCTCTCTGCCGTTTGTTCGCCCTCTGCAGGCGCTTCCTGATTCTCTGCCGGCTGCTCGCCCTCTGCCTGAGTCTCAGTAGCTTCAGGATTCTCACCCTCTGCGGGATTCTGCTGCTCTCCGATGGCTTCCTCTGAAGGCTGTTCCTCTACAGATTGCTCTTCTGTCAGCTGTTCTGCATTCTCAGTCTGCTGCGCATCTGCTTCAGCTACATCAGTCTGCTCAGAACCATCTGATATCTGCTGCTCAGATCCATCAGCGGTCACTACATCCTCATTCTGAGCTTCGCTCTCAGGGTTCTGTGACAGCTGCCCATTGCCGGTACCCATCACATTATTTGCAAGAGCCACAAGATAAGGCTGATTGCCGTCAAAGAGACTACGAAGTGTCAGCGACATCACAGGGGCTGCCTGTGGATCATATTCAATTTCTCCGTACTGAGTATCTTTTCCCAATATTGAATCAGCAGTTGTCAGTATGTAAAACAACAACACCAATATAGTAAGCAGATACTTTGAGAGTTTTTTCAAAATACACTACCTCAAAAATTAAAATACAAGAACGGATTGCCCGCCTTAGTAGATGAAATACATGCACACACAACAAAGAGTACAAATACCAATATTTTTATAACAGGGCTTTTCCTGTTCTCCTTAACAAATTCAAAAAACAGCGGAACAAGAAGTACAAGTCCTGCAATCATAAACATGCCATATCTATCCGTGAACTTAGCAAAGTCTCCGGGATTCACTGCAACTCCGACTCCGAAAAAGGGGAAAAGTCGTCCGAAATAGTTGGCGATATCCGTGAATGAATTAAGCGCAAATACCACCCAGGTAAGGGGTATGAGCACAAGCACGTTGATTCTTCCGACCACTGCCATCAGTCCCTTGCTCTTAGATAAAACAAACTTCTCTGCGAGTATCATCACTAAAAGGGCTCCGCTCCAAATAAAGAAATTCGGTGTGATGCCGTGCCATATTCCGGTTAACAGCCATACAATAAACAGATTTAAAACTGTACGCTTTGTTCCCTTTTTACTTCCACCAAAGGGGATGTACACATAATCCTTGAACCAGGAGCCCAGGGTCATATGCCATCTTCTATAAAAATCACTGACACTTCCTGCAATGTAAGGGTGATTAAAATTCTGTACAAAAGGGAATCCAAGAGCTACGCCGACACCAGCAGCCATAAGGGAATATCCCCAAAAATCAAAATACAGATTCAGGGAATAGCACACTGCTCCAAGCCACGCCAGTGGTGTGGAAATACTCTCATAGCCTATGGTTCCGATCTCATTCCACATCATAGCCATATAATCGGCTATAAGAATTTTCATTCCAAAGCCAAGAGAAAACCAGAACAATCCGCTCTCTATTCTGCAAAGATACATGGGAAGCCTGTCCCTGAAAAGTAGAAACATCTCCTTCTTACCGGATATGGCTTCATTTTTCTCATAATAGTCATAGCGCATGATGGGACCTGAGATAACCTGGGGGAATAACGAAAAATAAGCCAGTGCTGAAAAGAACGCCGGCCTTTTTTTGATCAATCCCTTATAGCAGTCAACCTGATACGAGATCATTTTGAATGTGAAGAAGCTGATACCAAGCGGAAGTGCGCTAACACGGCCAAGTTGCACAAGCAGCTTAAATGCCATTAGAACTCCCGCATCCAACAGAACTGACAGATATAAGAACTTCTTATTTTTAGAAAGACATTGCAGAGACAACAAATAATTCACAACTATTGCAGCTGCAAATATCCCTAAACTCCTGATATCTCCAATTGCATAAAACACCAGGGAGCCCACCGACAGGACAATACTCCTGAAGCGGTAAGGCACAGCATAATATACAATCAGAAATATCGGTAAAAATCTAAATATAAATGATAAATCCGAAAAATTGATCATATTCGCGTTAATCTGTAGCATTGTTTATCTCAGCCAACTTTGTTTCTGCTGATGATGCGCTTCTGGTATCCTCAAAGTTATTGATTACCTGGTCGTAAATGACCTTAGCATTGTCTGTATCTCCGCTCTCATAATAAGAGTTGCCGAGATTGTACAGCGCATCAACGTTGGTGTTATCGTACTGGAATGCCTTGATCAGTGCAGGAATCGCAGTTTCATAATCACCGTTCCTGTATGCATCATAGCCCACAGCATAGCTTCGCTGTGAAAGATCAGCTCCCACAAATGTCATAAGACCATTGTAGAGGTCCATGAACTGCGTAGATGCTTCATCACCGAGGTTGTCGATATCCACATCCTTAAGCTGCTCTTCAATTCCTTCGATATTGGTCTGATCAGCAAGATATAGTGAAGCTGCCTCCATAAGATTATTACCTACTGAAGCAGGTGTATCTGCGCCCTGATATGAGCTTATCTCATTTTGAAGCTCATCAATCTGGGCCTGAAGTGTACCTATCTGCTGCTCATACTCACCCATTTTGGCTGATTTTGAATCAGACTCTTCACTTATTTCTGAGATCTGAGTCTTGTAATTGGCATTCATTTTCTGTATTCTTGCGGGCAAAATAAGGAAATTAGCTGCTGCTACTCCAAGAACAACTCCCAAAACTATTCCCCATATTGATCCGCTCTTAGTAAAGACATTCTGTCTAACAGGCTGAATGATGGTCTCATTGTCTCTGGTATATCTGACAATATCATTGCCTGACTTCTTATTCTCTTCCTGGGCCTTAAGATCCTGAGGAAGCATCATGCTTTCAGCTTCCTTGAGATAGCGGGCTGCCATTACGTTGCCGGTATCGAGCTTAAGACTCTTCTCCGCCTCTGTTTTGGCCTTGGCATAACTGCCGTTGTTCAGATAAAGAAGCGCTAAAAGAAGATGGGCCCTGATAAAACCGGGGTTCATCGAAAGTACTTTTTTAAGCTGAATAACCGCCATGTCCAGGCTGTCCTGATGGCAATAGTTCAGTGCTATATTGTATTTTTTGATTGTCTGATTGAAAACTTCGAGTCTTGAAGGATCATTACGGACCATGTCCATGTAGTCATCTGCTGAGTTGTCCTCGCTCTTAAGGTTCTTACTGATAACCCATTCACTAAGGGCAGCAACGACTTCACCGGTCTCATAATAGACCAGTCCTAAAAGGTTTCTGGCCTGAATGTTACTCTTATTGAGTTTTAGACTTTGATGCAGGGATTCGATGGCCCCTGACATATTACGCACTTCTGCTCTCTCTAATCCCTCATTATAATAGCGGTTGGAAAGAGCGATTATGCGCTTATATACCTTTACTCCCGCGCCGCAGTTAGGACAATACTCGCGGCTTGTGAGCTCTGCTCCACATTTATAGCATTTCATAATAAGAAGAAAGCCCCTTTTCTATTAAATCATGAACGACTGCGCATCTGACGATTTGTTTCCTCTGCCTTGGCATCCTTCAGAAGGCTGACAAGGACATCTGCCATGTCGTCCAAATCCTGGTTATAGATGATCTCCTCAGCATCCTCTATCTCCAGACTGGGCCTGAACTTCTTAAGTTCATTTTCAAAATTGATCATTTTTCAAAGCTCCCTCATACCTTTTACATCTGATAAAACTAATTAATTGCCGGGCAAAATGCCAAGGGTCTCTCTGACCTGCCCAACAAGATATAAAGATCCGGCAGCAAAAACAACATCGCCGGCTCCCCTGTCCGTAAGAATATCCATAAGTGCATCCTTTACACCATCATAATATGAAAAACGAATATTCTTTGCATCCTCAAATCTGGATGTCTCGGACGCAATCGCAGCACGAAGCTGTGATTCTGAGGCTGTTCTGGCAGTATCAAGAACTGCAATATATACTCTGTCGAACAACCTGCTCTCAAGTATTTTCCTGATCATAAGATGGTACTGCTTGTCTGATACGGCACCGAAAAGTAAATATCTGTGCCTGTTGCAGGGCACTTCCTTAGCACTTTCAAGGAAAGCATCCATTCCATCCACATTGTGGGCACCATCAACATATATTCCGGGAAGAATAAGCTCCATTCTTCCACCCCATTTGGCCTTTTTCAAGCCAAAACGAATATCATCTTCGGAAATCTTTATTCCAAGATCCCTCAATGCCCGAGTACACATTATCGATATTGCAGCATTTTCTGTTTGAAATTTCGCAATAGTCTGCAGCCTGAGACCGCAATAATTATCATACTGAGATTCATAGGAAAAATCAATGCAAATATTACCTGATTCATCGGGCGTAGGCACAATATCATAGAGAAACTTTGGCTCAACACGATAAACCTTAGCTCCCATTTCCTGTGCTCTTTTTTCTATTACCTCTGTACTGTTCTCTCTTTTGTTAAGGAAAACAAGAGGAACGTTATTTCGTATAATTCCTGCTTTTTCAGCGGCAATCTCCGAAATTGTATTTCCAAGATACTGCATGTGGTCCATGCCTATCTCAGTTATCACATCAAGTATAGGCTCATGTATGCTGTTGGTAGCATCCAGCCTTCCGCCAAGTCCTGTCTCGAGCACCAGAAAATCCACAGAGTGCTCGCTATAAAGCTCCATAGCCATAAAGAACAGAAACTCGAAATATGTAGGGAAGTATTCTCCCGTTTTATACCCTTTTATGCTCGTAAGGAGCTTAGCAAATATATCACAGAAAGTATTATCCTCAATGGGCTTTCCGTTAATGCAAAAGCGCTCCGTAAGCTTTACAAGATGCGGTGAAGTAAACATTCCCACGGAAAAGCCTGCCTGCCTCAGAATCTCTGAGAGATAATTGCAAACAGAACCTTTTCCGTTAGTACCTGCCACATGAATGATCTTCATATTCAGGTCAGGGCTTCCCATGTATTCAAGGAATTCCCTGGTCTCTTCTACAGAATGTTTCTCGGTAAATGCAGGTATCAGTTCGATAAACTGCTCGCACTCATAAAAGCGGGGTTTCTCTCCGGCATCTAAAAGACTCATTATGTCTTCGATGCGGTTTGTAAGCTCGTCTTTCATTACCACACCTGTTATTACTTCTTAAGCTGAGCCAGTCTCTCCTGCACCTGTGCATAAGTCTGCTCGTACTTCTGCTGCTTAGCCTTTTCTTCCTCAATCTTCTCAGCGGGAGCCTTGGAAAGGAACTTCTCGTTAGTGAGCATGTTCTGTGATCTCTTAAGCTCACCTTCAAGCTTCTTCATCTCCTTCTCAAGACGCTCGATCTCAGCTGAAATATCAACAAGATCTGAGAAAGGAATGTAAATAGTAGCATCTGCAAGAACTACTGAAACTGCATCTTCAGGAATACCTGTCTTGTCATTCTGACATACTGACTCGGATGCGCTTCCCAGTGTCTCAAAGAAAAGCTTACCTGTACGGAAGATATCAAGAGCTTCCTCATTATCTGAAACTACAAATACCTGTGCTTTTCTTGAAGGAGCAACATTCATCTGTGTGCGGACATTACGGATACCTCTTACGGCCTCCTTAATGGTCTCAATTGCCTTCTCATCGGAAGCATAGTTCCACTCTTCCTTATACTCAGGCCAGTTGGAGATCATGATTGACTCCTCCTCGTCCTGAAGTGTGCAGAAGATTTCTTCAGTAACGAAAGGCATATAAGGATGAAGAAGCTTAAGGCTGTTAATAAGCACTGTCTGAAGTGTCCAGAGTGCTGCCTCGTGTGACTTCTTATCGTCAGAATTGTAGAGACGGGGCTTAACCATCTCGATGTACCAGTCGCAGAACTCTTCCCAGATGAAGTCATAAACCTTCTGAACTGCGATTCCAAGCTCGAACTTATCCATGTTCTCTGTTACTTCACGGATAGTGTTGTTAAGTCTTGAAAGGATCCAGTGATCTACAGGCTCAAGACCTTCAGGCATGGGCTGGTGAATTGCGCTCTTAGCATCCTCACCCATGTTCATCATGATAAATCTGGATGCGTTCCAAACCTTATTTGCAAAGTTACGGCTGTTCTCTACTCTTTCATTATAGAAACGCATGTCGTTACCGGGTGCATTACCTGTAACGATTGTAAGTCTGAGAGCATCAGCACCGTAATTCTCAATAACTTCAAGCGGATCGATTCCGTTACCGAGCGACTTACTCATCTTTCTACCCTGAGAGTCTCTGATAAGACCGTGGAAAAGAACTGTCTTGAAAGGATATGTTCCCATCTGCTCGTAGCTTGAGAAGATCATTCTGATTACCCAGAAGAAGATAATGTCATAACCTGTTACAAG
>JAEEGL017156921.1_pt1 | contig 17453 bp, 20 predicted proteins | sample 9134231 | NCBI WGS metagenome assembly JAEEGL01 (sample SAMN16246548, study PRJNA631951) | gut metagenome | biome: gut microbiome; feature: rumen; material: fiber-attached | host: Bos | place: Iran: Karaj | collected 2018-10 | reverse complement strand
CAGGCGCAGCACGCCGTTGGCATCGGTGTCGGCGGTGTACTCGGGTACGTCGAACGACACCTTCACGTGGCTCTGTGCGGCGAGGTTATAGATCTCGTCGGGTTGTATCTTCTGGATGATGCGCACCAGCGAGGAAGAGTCGGTCATGTCGCCATAATGCAGGGTGAGCAGGCGCTTGTTCTTCATATCGCGCAACCCCTCATCCAGGTAGAGGTGCTCGATGCGAGCGGTGTTGAACGATGACGAGCGGCGGATGATGCCGTGAACGTCGTAACCCTTCTCAAGAAGGAACTCGGCAAGAAAAGAGCCGTCTTGGCCCGTGATGCCAGTGATTAATGCTGTTTTGCTCATATTCAGTTTGCTTTATTATGTTTTATATTGTAATCAAGATAGGATATCCTCTGGTTGTATAGGTTCATAAGCCCCGTCCTTCACCTCCATGATAATCGTGCCCGATTCCTTGGAAAACGTAGTGTGCCACTGACCCACGGGGACATTGACGGCCACTATCTCACCTCCTGGAAACAAGTCAAAGGTCTCAACAATTTGTCCAGTGGCATCATAAAACACTTCCTGCACGTGCCCTCTGATGACAACGACCGTCTCCGAACTCTTCGGATGCCGGTGGATAGGCACGACCGTACCCGGTTCGATGGCATTGAGCATGCGCTGGCTCTGGTCCTTGTCGCTATTGCGAAGGTCGAAGTTCATCCGCAAGCGAGGCGAGGCCTTGGCTTGCTCTGTCAAAGCGTCAAGCAACTGTTGGTCGATTTTCATTTTTCAAGGGATTTGAGGTATTCCTCATGCAGATGATAGTACTTCTTCATGAACAACAAGTAGGCACAGCCGAAGATGACGAACACGATGCACATGTAGATCCAATGCTTGATGGGCAACAAGAGCATGCCGAAAGAAATGGCCAACTGCATGACCATATAGATGGTTGACACCAAGGTATGTGGCATCTTCAGTTCGTTGGCCATCAGTTGAAAAGCATGTTTGCGGTGGGCTTCGCCTAGATGTTCATGCAGCATGATGCGGTGACAGATGGTGAGTACGGTATCCACACCATACATAGTGAAGAAGACGATATACGTGAGGTCGTTCTCGGCCACCATCAGTTTGCCCACAGCAAAGATGAGGATGAAAGCGATGCCTATAGCTCCCACGTCACCTGCAAAGCATCTAGCCTTCTTGCGGAAATTGAAGAAACAAAACACAAGGATGGCCAGACCCGTCACGATGAGGAAAGGCATGTCGATGAACGGGGTCTTATAGTTGACATAAAGCAGGGGCAGCAGTACCGCCAAAGAATAAGCCCCAGTGATACCGTTGATGCCGTCCATGAAGTTGTAGGCGTTGATGATACCCACACAGACAATCCATGCGATGAGCACCAACCACCACATGTTCCATTGAAGGATGCCCAACTCGTGGAACATTAAAAACATGGCTGTAAATTGTACAACAAGCCTAATACCGTTAGGCACAGAATGTACATCATCGATGAAGCTCACGATGGCAATCATCGTCAGGCCAAGCATAAACCAAGGGTATTGCAGCCCGAAGAATGCCGCCCACAGCCAGGCTCCAAATAAAAAAATGATGCCTCCGCCGCGCAACACCACTTTCGTGTGCGAACTTCGAGCATTGGGCTTGTCAATAATATTGAAATGATCGGCGATGCGGAAATACACCAGCTCGGCGACAAAGAGGAGCGCCGCTATGATGAGATAAATCCACCAGTTCATTACGGGTTCTGTTTAAAAGAGGTTAAGGTTTTCATCAATCCATCGCGGGCGGCTACGGGCATGGTTTCAACGCCCAGAGCCGCTTTGATTTTGGCATTGGAAGAGATATAGTTTTCGGTCAGTTTGCGAAGCCGTTCCTCATTCAAAGGAAGATGCAGCTTGCCGCAAATCTTGGCCGTCTTGGTCATGAAGCCTTTCGACCATTTCCAGATATGGGCTTTCTTCCCAAGGCTTTGGCAGATGATTTCGATGAGTTCGTTGGTGCTCAGGGCTTCATCGTCGCCCATGTTGTAGATGCCCGAGGGCACGTCCTTGGTGAGTAGTCCGTTGATGACAAAACACAGGTTGTCGATGGAAGTGAAGGTGCGGCGGTTCTCAAAAGCGCCCAGCGGCCACGGGATGCCTTTTTTCACCACATTGTAGAGCAGGTTGAGGTTACCCTTGTTGCCCGGCCCGTGGATCATGCAGGGGCGCAGGATGTACACCTGCTTGTCGACGGCGGGATGCTCTTGGATATATCTCTCGGCAGCGATTTTGCTTTCGCCATAAGGGCCTACCGGTGAAGGTATGACATCTTCCGTCAATATGCCGTCCACCTTGTCGGCTGCGGCTTTGGCCGTGCTGAAGAAGATGAACTTCTGGGCTGATGATTTCAGAAAATAGTCATAAATCTTCTGCGTCAGTCCCGTGTTGACCTTAAAATAGATTTCAGCCTCAGTCTGGTTCTTGGTGTCGTGGGCCTTGCCGGCCAGGTGGATGATGGCATCCACTTCAGGAACCAGGCCTTTGTCCAAGTCCTCCCAAGAAAAGGTCTTGGCTACGCCTTCCTTCTCGGGCGCAATGATGTCGAGGCCATAAATTGTGTTACTGTCTTTCAGTGACTGCACCAAATTGGAGCCCACAAAGCCATGGACGCCAGTGATTAATATGTTCATGGTTTGATGATTCTAGCTAGGGTATAGCGAATTCTTATTATACTATTGGTCAGACAATAAAACTTATCGTAAGATTATCGGGATGTCTTCGTCTAGAATTTGAGCATTTATTTCGTCGTCATCATTAGGTAATCTATGAATCTTGTTTCTAAAACCATTCCAAGCTTCTGTGACAATCTCTTTTATATTGTCATATTCGAACCGGTTTTTGTTTCTAATACTTTCAGCATAACAAAGCCAAAAACGGATTTTGTCAAACAAAGCGTTGTATTGCGTGTTTACAACAAAAGCATCTAATTCAGTCAGTACATGTTCTTTTTTATTAATTGCATTATACGGCATAGACTTGTAAGACCGTATATTATCCTTGAAATCTTGCAAAGAATACACCAAAAAGTGGCGTATCTCACCGCCTTCATGTTGACGCGACGACACCCAATGTTTGGCCTGGGCAACCGCGCCTTCATTAAAGACAAAAACGCTTTCTTTATTTATAGGTAAGCCCGAGCCTAACAATTGTTTTGTATGGGTCACTTTTGTTTCCAGATTCTGCTTGGAAAGGCTGTTTGTACCCTTACAGTCCATTTTCAATTCCACAAGCAAAAGACGGGGATTGCTCAATTGTTTGTTTACACAGGTGCTAATTCCAATAACTGCGTCTGTTGTACAATCGGTCTTCCCATGACCGCTTTGGGTCTCATAGGCATCCATATCCAGACAAAGAATATCTGGGTTGAAATAATTCTTATTGGGGTAATCCTTTTCAGAGACCTCATTCAGTGTGCTGCCACACTCATCAAATAATATGTGTTTGCTCAAACACTTATTATCAAAGACTACCGCATCCATAAGACTGAATCCTTGAAAGTGCAATGTTGAAAGAAACAAAAATCTCTTCGATTTCAGTGCCCAAGTCTTTATAGATATATTGATAGGTATCCTCTTCTTTGGCAGCCATGTAAAAATGCGTCTTAGCCAATACGTCCTCTCGCTCGGCAATCGAACGAATGGCCGCCACCATATCCGGACTATGGCTGGCTAACACCATTTTTAATCCTAATTCTTTGTGTAACAGAACCAGCAGTCTTGCATATTCTACAATCCACTGCGGATGAAGATGAACTTCCGGTTCGTCTATCAGCAACAAAGTTTCGTGGTTGAGAAAACCGTTTTCCAATAACCGAAGCAGATAGATAAAGGTTTTGAACCCCGTCGCCGTCTTTCCTATTTCAATATCAACTTGTTTGTCAGAACTCAGATATCTCAGCTCTCCTTCATCGTCAAACAGACCATCATCTTCAACAAGCCGCACATCACCGTGCAAAATGTTCTTGATTCGAAGGGCCAACTTTTTTTCCGTGGCGGACAAACCAACGCCAGAATCTAAGATATAACTCCTTAATTCTTCCCAAAACACATTCCCAAAATCTTCATGCGAAAGCGCCAAAGGCGTATCCACATATATGGCTCTGTGAAGGTTGAAAAGTTCAGAAACGGCATTCTTGTTAATCAGCCCCACATTATCCTCATACAACTGAATTGCCTTTGGCACTTCGTCTTCTTCTCCATATTCATGATTAATGGTTCTATACAACCCCGACAAAGGTCTTGTTTCAAGCTCCTTCTGCAATTCATCGACGACAGCCTTCACCTTTTGATTGTTTTGTTCTTGAAACTGTTCGACAATTTGTTGTGAATCCAACAGCCTGTCATCAACTTGAAGATAACTCAAAACTCTCGTCCGTCGACTTTTAAACTTTACTGTATTCAGAAACACCTCTAAATTAACCGAAAACTGTTGGATGGTATCATAAATGAATTCGGTTATGCGTTGGAAAGACTCTTCATCGTTTTTTCTTCCACTTGTACGGTTGGATCTATATGAATACGAAAGCGAAACAAGATTCGCCTGCTCTTGCTTCGGAACAGACAGACGGATTTCTCTGTTAGCCCTCTCTAGCTGATACAATAAGCCATTGAATTTGTCCAAATAGGTCTTATATACAAATTCTTCATACCGATGAGAGGCGTTTACCAAATAGTACAGCCACCTTGACATGGTGCTTTTACCACACCCGTTCTCTCCCGCCAAAACAGTTATGCCATCCAAAACGATGGATGCTGATTTTATGGCGTGATAGTTTTTTAATTCATATCGATATGTACTCATATACCTTTGTTCGTTTTATGTTGCAAAAATAATTTTTTTTCCTCACATACTATCCTTTCCGTAAAATGGAGCTTGTTCACTGTTACAGATTATGCATCTCCGCATCCTTCACCACCAGATAGCGGCCTTCATCGACTGGCACCTTATAATACAACTGGCGAATCGTACGGCGGTCAAGAAGTCTTGTTACCGTAATGGGTTCCAAATCTGTTCCTGCCGTATATCTCAGCAGCTCTTTGTTTGCCGCTTCCATAACAACACCACAGAGATAATCCCTCAAATGATAGTCGATGCAGAAGTACTCACCAACTTCGATATATCTTTCAAAATCATCCAGATGCACCTCCGCATCAAAGCTGAAGTCAAAATAGCTGAGTCGGTTGGTTGAATCCGAGAAATTGAATGCCATCGAAAACCTAACGGTTGACTTAGTCTTATCTATCGTACAGACAAGCCCGTTGTAATTCACCGACACCTGGTGCAATTCCGCCATCGTGACGGGTTCAAACGAATGTCTGTCAAACGCCACATTGGTGACAACTGCCTCCGAAATACCATCGGGCGCAAATGCGGGAAACTCTTTTTCGTTTCTTGCAACCTCCTCTTTTTTATAACGCATAAACACAGCATCCGATTTCGGCCTGATCTGTACCTGTGGGTCACCCGGCATGATAAGCCAATTGACCCATGGATAAGCCAACGTGTATTCTGAAGAATCCTCAATGTCCCACGTTCCGCCACATGCCCTCATAAACTTCTGAACATGCAATGCGATCGAAGCTTCCGTCTTAAACCGCGCCTTGTCCACATCCACCTCGGGCAAGATGAACACAAACAACACATCCAAAATATGAACCACAGCCGTACAATAAGGCTCTTGACCTGGCTTATTGCTCAAATATATATCGACAGTGGGCTGATGCACCTGATCCCGGTCGTATGAGGTAAAGTATGGCGGTAATTCCGTATCCATCACCGAACCGTTGATCCAGCCGATGGTTTCACTGAAATGGCTCAACTCAGATGAAGGAATCAAGTCGATCACTATCTTGCAGAGGCTTTTGTAGATCCCTTGATGCGTAACAGTCTTCCCTGTTTCCAGTTTCATCTCGAACGGCAGGCTTGTGTCAATCTCTTTCGGTATCGACTCTTTCTCGATGTACAACACTGCCTGGTTATTATCGTCACCACGAATCACGAAGCCCTTCCCGTCAACCGACGGCACCGCTCCGTCTGTCTTGGTCAGGATGCCGCCCATGGCCCTGCGCACGTCCAGATAGTTCATCAGGTTGCTTTCCGTCTTCGACAGCTTGTTGTTGCAACCGTAGCACTCCTCGTTACAAAACAGCAGTTGGTTGCCCAGGCCTTCAGAGATAGCGTGGGCCACACTGTTATATGTCGCTTGCGGCGCTCTTTTCCCGCAGAACCTGCATACCCTATTCTGCTTATTGCCCTCCCCAATCACAGTCTTGATACCATCGTAGCCGAAAGCATAGTGGCGAAATCCCGTTGACAGCAACCCCCATCTCATCATGTAGTCATTATGGATTTGCCGTTCGTTGGCTCCCGTAGCAAGCCCATTCATTTTCATCACCGCCAACTGTTTGTTCATGGTCGGCGCATCATCTGAAACGATTCTGAACACATCACCGTCGGACAACCCATTAAGGTAGGTGATTAGCCGATGTATCCGAGGATACCGAGGGGCGACTACCTCTCTTAACATCTCAATAAAACCAGCGGCCTGCGTTTCATCTTTGATGTATTTCCCAGTGAAAGCACTCCCTTCAACACACATTCCGGTCTCAGACAAACCACGAAGCACCTTATCGAAGATATCATCCGGCAGACACGACAAATCTATTCGCTCGTTTTTCTTGAGCGAATAGAGCAGCATGGTCTTGGAAGCGTATTCAAAGTGGTTCATCTAAAACAACTCAATAATCCTAGTTTTGTTTTGCTCTTCTCTTCTCCTCTTTATAAATCGCAGGATAACTGCGCAACATCATTTTCACTCTGTTGATTTGTTTCTTTGGTTCCTTGAAGATTCTGTCCAACCAGATGAAACGTAAAGATCCGATATGGAATTTGGGTTGAGCAATGTCTCCCACATAAAAGTTAAAAGCAGCACCAATGCCGAACAAAAGTCCAGAAGCGATGAAAGGCAGCAAACGCGAGCAGAAATTCTCCTGCTTGGGTGCACCCAACGACACCCAGATGAAATCGGGTTTTATCTCGTTGATTTGACGCGCGATGCCTTCATAGTCAAATTCATCAATCTTGGCAAACGGGACGGGCATATAGGAGATGTGCGAACAAGGCTTGTCCTCTTTCTCGAGTTTCTCCTTAATTTGATGATACTTCTCCTCGGTATTGCCTAACAACAATTGCTTGAACTGGCTTTTTTCAATGTACTCGGCAAAAATCTCTGGGCCGGTAAAAGCCGTGTAATCGGTGCCATAGATCTTGTTGCACATCGTTGCGATGGAACTGCCGTCGCAGGTGTTGACATAGGCATTGAGAATAATGTTGCGGTAGGCTTCGTCTTTCTGTGCCATGGTAAGCACGTTGCCGTCCACCACGCAGACGTAGCCCTTGTCCTTATCCGCCGCACATCTCTCTATTGCTTGGCGAAAGGCATCATGGTCAAATTCTATTTTTATGTTGAAGATGTTCATTTGTGGTATAGAAGATATAATCTGCTCTGTTCTTTTATCCTTTTCCCTTGAAAATGTCCTTATTGTATCCAACCAAAATACGGTCTGTCGATTGGAGACTTGCGGGGATTCCCATCCGCTCGTATAATAATTCACGGGCCTTCGTTTCTTTTCTCCCCAACAATTGCTTCCTGTTTTTAGGTATGATTTCATCAGAATGATGGAAATAGATTAATAAAGGATTGTTTTCGCTTGCCATGTTTTCTACAATGTAATCCCAAAGACTAGCATCGGTTGCGCCAAGCGACACTCCGAATAGAACAATGATATCAGCATTGTCAATATACCCATCACACAGCAATCGTTTATCGCTACGCATAGAAGTGATGGCTTCGGGCTTGATTAGAAAATCCCTGACAGCTTGGTTTTTTCTAAAAGTCTCACTAGAGATTTGTTGTTCGTCATTCACGCCTATGAGAATCGTGTCATCCAGTGTCCCGTGAAGATGACACACACCATCCAGCTTGTACCTTACCCCAGTAATATCAGTAGGTACTGTTATTGGATAGCTCACCATCTTTTCTATTGTATCCGTATAATTAAGTGTCACGATATCAACCTTCACTTGTTTCTCATCATGAATCAAATAAGGTCTGCAATACTCCAGATAGAGCCTTCGGTCTAGTGGTTCCAAATAAAGATATGGCCGATAGAGGTCTCCAAGAATCTTGTTTTCTTTTTCGATGGCTCTCCTCTTCACCTCCTGTTGGAGAAACTCAGTCAATCTGTCTGACATATCGAAATACAAATCCGTAAGGTCTCTTTCTGACTCCACTTTTTGTGTGAACGCTCCAAGTGCCAGCTCCATGTCGGACCAATCACCGATGTTTTCTTTTATTTCATTCTTCAACAATTTTACCGCATTATTAGGCGAGTCACATTTCAGATAATAGGGATAAAAATCGGCGTATCGCGTCTTCATTCCTTGAGCCAAATCGAAACCGTTACCGATAATGTATAGGATATTCATTGTTTGTTTTGTTTTTTATTGTCGCATCTTCCTTCAACTGCAAATCAAATTGCTCAATGTTTTTTGTTTTTTTCTTCTATTAATTGTTTTCATTATAGCAATACAAACCATGAGTAAGGAAATAAACAACATTAACAAGCACAGTAATTGATAAACGAAGCTGAAATAATAATAACTCGATTGTTTATCAACGGGAATAAGTGATACTAGCCCTTTCATTTCTTCAGAAGAAATGATCATTGTACCGTCTGTTTGTGAACTGACAATATATTTATCGAAAATAGAACTATACATGATGTTTGTTTCTTGGAAGGGTTGGTCATTATCTAGATTTAAATTGAAGCGCGTGGCAGTTGCCATATCCAGTTCCATCATAAATAAGGCTAAGGTTAAGAGTAGAATACTACGATATATCAATTTAATCTCATTATGCCGCTCCCTGTTTTCTTCTACTGAATAGGCTTTTTCCGGGATAATTGAATCAAGACAATCCGAGCGAAAATCGAAAGACAAATTGTTATAACACAAAAGACTATCTATCACGCCATTAGCGTCTTCTTTCAATTCGGCCACTAATTCCAAATCTATCTTCTCTCTTTTTTTCAAAATATCCCATGACAACAAAGCATCATCATCAGAAGACAATTCAATTTCAGGATGGCATTTGCTGTCACTCGCCTTTACACTAATCAATCGGTAACCCTCACAATGGATTCTTATCTTTGTTGTGAAATGAGACGAAAACATGATGTCTTTTCTTCCCTTGTTCTCTAATCCCACATGAAGAACCACAAGTGCTGTTTTTATATCTTTATCCAGGTAGTTTACTTTTATTCCAACGTCGCCAGCGTTTTTTTGAATGTATAATTGAGATGACTTGTAATAAACCGAAATCCGATAACTATCCAATCTTTTTTTTCTAAACTCGAAGAAGACTGCGACAACAGCAGAAGCCAAAATGCCCAATAATAAAGTCTGTAAGACACCCATAGAATATATTAACAAGATTTTCTTATCATCTATACAGCATTCTTTACCAGCAAAGACTAATCATCTTTAACCGACAACCTAAAACCCCAGAGTAAAGGTTGTTTTGGATAAGGATTCAATGTGATTATTTAGTAAAACTTCTTTACCTCTTCAACAATCATTTCTATGCCTTCTTCCGAGACATAATAATCATCATATTGCCGCTTGCCCGTCTCAAGATAACGCAGCCATAAATTCATACACAAGACATAACTTGGATGCAAGTCGGTAAGATTTGATTGCTTACCCACATACCAATTTCCAGCGCACCATGTTTCTTGCGATACTGGAAAAAGACAACCCTGAAAAGGGTTTTGAATAATCCTTGCATAACCATCCTCGTCAATCACCAGTTTGTTGTTCACTTCATCGTTTGCATTTTCCATCAATTCTTTGATTTCCGCCTTGGTTTAGTATTAATTGACCGACTGTGATTTTACTTGCATATTATACAATAGGTATAACGGAGATCTTTTTTGCTTCAACCCTAGACACCAACTCTTTAACAGAGTCAAGAAAATCTTGGTGTGACTTAACTTTTCTATTCCAATCGTACTTTAGGAACAAAAGATTTAGGGTTGATTCGTATACCGACAATTCATCATTAGAATATTCGTTGTCGTGTATCACGAAGTAATGCTTTCTAGTGTGACCATATTCAAAACTGTAGTTTTCTAGCAAAAGTTGAATATCCGGGTCATTCAGACCAGCACCTAAAAACAAAAATGTTTTTGTTAAGATAAGTGCCTCCAAAAGCTTGTAAAACTTTGCATACTCACTACGTGCTTTAGCATAGTCTTTCTTTGAGAATATTAGTTTTCTTCTTTCATCAATTGTACCATGTATTTTGAGTACAATTGGCTTGCCACTCCTAATATTATCAATGATGTCATCACTGTTGTAATTTAAAACAGGAATAGTTCCATGGGCCTCTGTGGTCACATAGGTATCGTATATCTTATCGAAATTAGGGGTGATTACCACGGGAGCATCTAGATTAAAAATGTCTTTATGAATATCGGCTGGCAAAAACATTGGAGTTTGAAACTCGTCTCTCAGTAAATCATTGAATCTGTCATCACCCAAGGCTGTTTTTACCAACTCACATGCCATCAGGTAGTCATATCTCTTTATGCAAGCATTAATGGTCTTTTTCCTTTTGGAGTCAACAACTTCTTCGGCTGCCTTTTCTAACAATGCTCGCCAAGTCTTCGGTCTTTGGCCTGTTCTATTTGTTGCATTATTGGAAATGCCAGATCCAAGGAAAATAACACATCTACCTTCTGCAAGGTCGCTTATCAAACTATCAGGCCAATTAATCATTATTTTCGGAATTAGTTATGATTTTATTTGATATGCCGTCCATAATAACACCAAATTCTCTTACCTTTTGTAAATGTGAACCAAACACATTATCCACGCTCGACAACTCAAAAATTGGCTTATTTGATATTTGAGAGAATGCCACCAAACTGTTCCAGTTGGGAATTTCTCCAAGTTTTAAATCACCTCGCTTATCGATCGGATAAAAAGCGCTCAATTTCAACGCGATTTCTTTTCCAAATTTTTCGATTATTTTGTCATAAGCTTTAACCGGTCTTTTCACTCCATTATGTGTTCGAGCCACATATTGTTGTGTGACATAACCTAGAAACTTAATGGTATCATATTGTTCATTGTATTCAGCTCCCTCGTTGTCTCTATATTTTTCAAGACCACTTTCCAAACTTTTAGTCCAGTTCTTCAAGGAAAGAGCAATGTTGTCAATAGCCCGAAGGCAAAATATGTCTGACGACATGGGCATTATAAAAAAGTCACAAGCGAGCAAGATGGTTCTATTAATTGCACCTAGTGATGGCCCCATATCAAAGAATACATAATCATAACGATCTTTGATTTCATTTAAAAGACCCCGAAAAATAAATGTGGTCAAAAGACCTCTTTCTTCCCCATTTGTGGCTTCAGACCAATCATTGCTCAAGAAATCCTCTGCAAGTGCAAGGCGCGTATCACCTATTATCACATCTATTCCAAAAAGAGAATCACTTTGTATCGGCAAATCTTCTGCCTTCAAATATCCTCCTTTTACTTTACGAAGATGCTGCACTATTCTATAAATCGACGGAGCATCGTTTTTTTCATAAAAACCTCCAAGTTTATCTTGATCGAACAGATAGATAGTTGCGCTGCATTGTGGATCAGCATCTACAACCAAAACACGTTTACCTTTGTGTTTTGTAAAATATGATGCTAAATTGCATAAGAGAGTAGTCTTTCCAACTCCCCCTTTATTATTAAAGATAGCTATTGATTTCATTATTAAAGTATTTGTGGTTTGTTCATGTTTTTAATGATTATACAGAAGCCTGTTTTTTTCGTTTCCCCAATTTGCCAATATCAGTATAACCAAGTCTTATCTTTCTCAAGACCCCGTCAATTCTTCCAACTCCTCCTGCGTCTTCCTCTCCTCCTCGGGATATAGCCGTCTCTCGTGCTCCATTATTTCTTCCATCGTCCAGTAGAACTTAATGGGCTTGGCGGGAACACCAGCGGCGATGCAATAGGGCGGGATGTCTTTCGTGACGACCGAGCCTGCAGCCAACGTGGCTCCACGACCCACTGTGACACCTGACAAAATAGTCACATTACAGCCAATCCACACATCCTCTTCAACCACGACATCTGCATCATACCCTGATGGCTTGTCTTCCTCGGTAATATTACCTACAAATTGGCCGATAACACGAGCGTGATTGCCTGTCCAAACACTTAGCCCTTCCGCAACAGCACATCCCTTTTTCATCGTGAATTTGGCATTCAATGCTGATATGGTAAGGTTGCGTCCAAACGAGATGCCCGACTCGATGAAAACATTGGCTGGATTAACAATATTGAACGGGGGGGGTGAATCTCACGTTATCAGCAAGGAAACCAAACTTGTTTCTTTTAACGCTGAAATACTGTGAGTATAAGAAAGCCAATCCCCTAACAAACGGAATGTTCTTGATTTTACGAACGACAGACATATTATTATTGCTTAAATAATTCGTCATAAATCTCAGCGATTTGAGCCGTTATGCTCTGCAAATTGAATTTGGTATTAGCCAACCTAACCGACTCGGCAGACAACTTTCCCATTAAGACTTCATTTGAAATAATCAAATCCAATTTATTAGCTAACGTATCAATATCCCCCGGCTTAAATAATAACATATTCTCCCCATCAACCGCAACATCCGGCACGCCGCCAACAGGCGTGGTGATCACAGGCAAACCGTATGCCCAAGCATCTAATACCGCCATTGGAAAACCTTCTGCATAACTTGGTAGACACAGGGCTTTGGCTTCGCAGAAAGCTTTGTGTTTGGACTCGCCATTCACCCAACCCAATAATTCAACTTGTTGTTCGATGTTTGATTCTTTTGCTAAAGCTCGGGCTTGTTCCTCCTCACCGTTACCTGCTAACACAATCTTCCAATCTGGGTGTCGCGTTGCAATTTTGGCAAAAGCTTTAATTAGGTCTTTGTATCCCTTGCCTTCGTAGAGTGTGCCTGAAAAAAGAATGTTGTTTTTCTTTTCATAAGCAGCCGTTTCTGTAATGATTGGGCAGGGGTTGTATACTACTTTGATTTTTTCGCTTTGCCCTATATGTTCTTCTATCTTGGCCTTGAGACTTTCGGAGAGCACAATGCCACAATCGCATTGCTCAAACATTTGCTGATACACCGGCGACCATATCTCATCAATCTGCGAACCGCAATGCAAATGGATGATCGTTTTTTTGTGCAAAGTCTTGGCTAATTTGAAGAACGGGTATTTTCGTTTGGCAGAATTACTTAGACTAAAATGAATGTGAACAATATCATAAAATGGCAGCAGCACTACATATTGCGCCATCGCTGTCATCACATACCACACCTTGCGCAGCTTGCCACCATCGCGGTGGGTACCGATCCACCGACAATGGTATTGCTTCCACATTGCGCTTTGCTCATATAGTTTCAGCACAGCTGTGATACCACCACGAGTCCTGTTACTTGTGGCTATTACAAGTACTCTGGTCATTATGGTTTTGAACCATTTTTTTGTTTACAATCGAACACTATTCACATTTCTCAGAAAGGATGTCTACAATGTCACCCACTTTCTTAAGTTTGTTCAATTCTTTTAATTTAAATTTCACATCAAATTGTTCTTCTACTGTTGAAATCATCAACATGTGAGTTAAAGAATCCCAGTTCTCTACATCAGCAGCTGTCATTTCATCAGTCAAGACGATTGTGTTGTCGTTAAACACTTCATGAAAAATCGCTGTCAATTTTTCGATAATTTCTTCTCTTTTCATAACTAAAATATTTAAAATTATACCTTGGATTAAATGTCTCTTTCCATTAAAAGTAAAGTGTCATCGGGATAGTAATCGCGAATAAGAGGGTGATTTGAAGTATAACTCCTCACTATATGGAAACCATTTCTTTCGCGTGCTCTGATAGATTTATAATTATCTTTGCAAACTATGGTCTGGATTTTTTTTGCGCCTTTTGCAATAGCACGATTTATCATGTATTTATCCAATTCCGCCAAAATATGTAATCCTCTGAAATCAGGTAAAGTATATGAATTCTCGAACTGAAAAGCCCCCATTTCCCTTTCAATCATGATATCTTTTACAATATCATACTTGCTTTGTCCCTTCATGAGGTTCTCTTTTGGAAGAATATACGCAAAAAGATTTGACTTTAACAATGATGATGGAGCGTTGTCTTCATTGTCGCCCTCCAACCAACCGCCACGTGCGGCAACAACTTCTCCTTCGTATTCAGCAACAACAAAGCTACTAATGGATATTTCGCAGCCGTCAATCTCTTCCTCAAGCATCTGAATCAGATATTTTCTGTAGTCTTCTTCAGAAACCTCAAAATAGTTGGCCGGTCCGATTTTGTCTGTCGAGCTCTTCTCTGCCTCAATAATTGTAGTGGCAATGAATTCAACATCATTAATTGTAGCCGGTCTAACAACCAGCTTTTCTATATCCAACATATTATTGACGATTTAAAAACACCAAAATATAATAATCACTCTATTTGATCATAGCTTTAAGCTTAACCTTGTCAATCTTGTCATTTGCATTAAGGGGGAACGTTGGAATATAAAACAACCGTGTCGGGATCATATAACCAGGCATTTTGGTGCGCATGTAGGCAAGCATCTCATCAGGGTTAAACTCCTCCGTTTCCACAAACATAGCAATTTCGGTAAGTGCATCCTTGTTTTCAAAAGCCATACAGACCACATTGGTGTTGCCAAGAAACTCGCGGGCGTGATATTCGATTTCACCCATTTCTACTCTGAATCCCTGTATCTTGGCTTGATGATCCAAACGTCCAGAATACATGATGTCGCCATCCTCGTCCTTGTAGCAAAGGTCGCCTGTGTGATAAAAGCGCATATTCACGCCGTTCACTTCCTTGTAGAAGAATGAACTGGCATTCTTTTCTTCGTTCTTCCAATAGCCTTTGGTCACTTGGTCACCGGCTATGCAAAGCTCGCCTTTCTCTCCTGCTGGAAGTTCATTCCCCTTCTTGTCAAGAATCAGTCCGATGCAGTTAGCCAAAGGCTTACCAATGGAGATAATTCCATTGAGCGTCTTGTTCTTGCCACTCTTGGTGAGCTTGTAATACGTACAATAGACTGTACACTCTGTCGGACCATAAAAGTCGTAAATCTCGGTGTTGGTGGCGCAGTTGTACCAGTCCTCCATCAAATTCAGCGGACAAGCCTCGGCAGTGAGGATACAAGCCTTAAGGCTGGTGGCATCAATCTCGTCGAAATAGGGCTTCATATAGCGAAGCATAGAGGGAGCCATCGCTCCAAAGGTCAGCTGGTGGTCTTCAATCAAGCCACTTGCATAGATATACTTGATTTGGCCATGAGGAACCGTGTAGCAGCAAGCACCCTTAATGAGCGGCACCAGATAACCCTGCACCGACACGTCGAACGAAAGGTCAAAACACTGCAAGCAGCGATCTTCCTCGGTGATTACAATTCCTGTCTGCCAGAATGAATCCATAAAAGCGGCCACATTCTTTCGCATCATCATCACGCCTTTGGGCTTGCCTGTGCTACCTGAGGTGAACAGAATATAAGCCAGTTCCTCATCTGAAACATCTTTATTAGGTGTTAGGCAATCCTGCTCATATTTCAAATCCGAGGTGTTGATGACCTTAAATCCAAAATAGCGTGTTTGCTCGGAAGAATCGAGAATCAAATCCAACCCTACCTGCTCACAAATGTCACGACAACGCTCCATCGGCCAGCTGGGGTGTAACGGCACATAGCAGCAACCCTCCAACCATAATGCAATAATAGAGGCATATGATTCCAAGTCATCATTGATAACCAACCCCACTTTTCTGTTTTGAAAAAGACAATGACGCAAAGCAGTCCTCACCATAGATATACTACGACCAAATTGAGAATAAGTATAAAACTTCTCTTTAATACAAAACACGTTTCGTTTTGGAAAGATATCTATGCTAGACACAATTGGCCCCAAAACCCGATTGTAGAATGTATAACTCATTTTGTGCTTACTAATTCAATAAGTCCTAAATTCATGTGATAAAGATAACAGATTTGATGACCGTTCATCGCCACCGATTCCACTGGCATAAATAAAGGTTTAAACCCTTCATCGAACAAATCTTCTACCGCTTGATCAATATCATCTACATCATAACAAACATGATATACAGAACTACCTAGTTTTTCAATATAATTGTCCACAGGAGAAGGTTCGCCGTTCTTCAAAGGTGCCACTAATTCAATGGTGGGAAAACCATTTTTAGTTAGGAAAGCTATCTTTGTACCCTGTATTTCTTCATTAAAAACCGGAGACAACGTCCACCCTGTTGCTGTATATAGTTTTGCGCTTTTTTCAATATCCTTTACAGCATAACCAATATGGTTTAATGATTTAAGATGCTTCATATTATTGTAAACTTAAATAGTTTTGAATGTTTTTTATGTTCAACACAAAATGTTTTTTATAATTCTCTTCTAACAATTCCTTAGAAAGCCTTTCTTCAACGGGATATAAAGCTTCTTCATGCTGTATGGTAATGTTTGGCGTAAACCTAAAGCCCACAACCTTGGCAGGATTGCCCGCAACGATAGCATAAGGAGGAATGTCACATCGAACGACAGAACCTGCTCCTACAATGGCCCCTCTTCCTATGGTAACCCCCGCCAAAACTATAGTATTAGCACCCAACCACACTTCTTCTCCAATAATTACATCTTTATCGTATTCATGATATAAATCCAATTCATCTTTCATCTTGTCATCCACCATCCTATTAAAAAGCCCTGGAACTGACATGTGATTACCTGTAATGATAGTACACCCGAATGCAGCACCAGAGTATTTTTTAAATGTAACCGACGCCCTGGTATTCATGATTATTCCTCCATTTAATTTAGCAAAATCCTCCATATATAAATTATGAGAATTATAAACCGTTACTTTATACCCCAATTTAGCTTTTTTTGAAATATTAGGATATCTTTTTCTTTGAAAATAATTCAATACTTTTAACAATAACTTTCTGATCATTTTATATAACCCTTAGATATTTAATTACTAACATTGTTTGTCATCAAAGAATTGTATAAATCTATATATTGTTTGGTTTTCTTTTCTAATGAAAAATGTAACTTAATGGTGTTTTTTGCATTCAATGAAAGGTGGTGCCTAATTTCTTGGTCATCAAGCAACATTGTAACAAAATTTGATAATTCATACGCATCATGCTTTTTTATAAGAAGACCGTTTTCAGTATCTTTTATAATCTCAGTTGTGCGCCCGCTATTAGTCGCAAT
>JAEEGL012135900.1_pt1 | contig 17453 bp, 20 predicted proteins | sample 9134231 | NCBI WGS metagenome assembly JAEEGL01 (sample SAMN16246548, study PRJNA631951) | gut metagenome | biome: gut microbiome; feature: rumen; material: fiber-attached | host: Bos | place: Iran: Karaj | collected 2018-10 | reverse complement strand
TTGTGTTCTAGCTAACAAATTAGCAGCTAAATTAGAAGAAGTTAGAAAGAAAAGAATAATACCATACTTATTACCAGACGGAAAATGCCAAGTTACACTTGACACAATTAGTCACAAGATTGACACAATAGTAGTGTCAAATCAACATAAAGATATTGATATCGAAATATTAAGAAAAGATATACTAAATATAGTAATAAAGAAAGTAATACCAAAAGAATATTTAACCAAAGATACTAAATATTTAATTAATCCAACCGGAAGATTTAGAATAGGTGGACCGGCTGGTGATACCGGACTTACTGGAAGGAAAATAATAGTTGATACTTATGGTGGTATTATTCCTCATGGTGGTGGAGCTTTCTCTGGAAAAGACTATACTAAAGTAGATCGAACAGGTGCTTATTATTCTCGATATGTAGCTAAGAATATTGTCGCAAGTGGTTTATGTAAAAAGATAATGATCTCAGTTTCATATGCTATTGGCGTATCTAAGCCAGTTTCAATATATGTAGATATTTATGAAGAAGATAATGATAAATTAAAATTAGTTTATGATATTATTAATAAATTCTTTGATTTTAGACCAAATAATATGATTAAAGAATTAAATCTTAAAAAACCTATTTATCATAAAACAACTACTTATTCTCATTTTGGTAAAGATAAACTAAGTTATGAAAAACTAAATAAAGTTAAAGATATAAAAAAATATATTAAAAGTATAAAGAACTAAATGTATTGACATTATCTCAAATATGTTTATAATTAATATTGATTTGAGTTAGGAGTAAATATGGGAAAATTAATTGCTAAAATTGCTTTGACAGGAGGTCCTTGTGCAGGCAAGACAACAACTATTTCACGTATCGAAGAACATTTAACTGATTTGGGTTATCACGTAATAACTCTTAATGAATGTGCAACAGAAATTATTAGAAATGGTATTCGTCCTTTTGGTAATAATGCTGTTGGTGTTTATGAATTTGAAAATGAAATATTAAATCTACAGTTATTTAAAGAAAAAAGATTTAAAGACTTTATTAAATATTATCCAGATGATACAAAAATAGTTTTCTTGTGTGATCGTGGTTCTGTAGATGTATGTGCTTATTTAGGTAAAGAAAACTATGAACGTATGTTAAAAGAAAATAACTTAAAACATGAGGATTTATTAAATGATTATGATTTAGTTATTCATATGATTACTGTAGCTGCTAATAGAGAAAACAAATTCTCAAATAGTAATAATAAAGCTAGATTTGAAGATAATGAAGAAGAAGCTATTAATGTAGATAATAATATTAAAGAAGCTTGGAAAGATTATAAAAACTTAAAAGTGGCTCCAGTATGTGATTATTTAGAAGATAAGATACAAATAGCAATTAATTATGTAGATGAATTATTAAAAGAAAAAGATCAATAATTTGGTCTTTTTATTTTATTATTTTTACTATTATGATATATTATTATAGAAGGAGTTAACATGGAAAGAATAAATAAATTAGCAAAAATAATTGTTAATCACAGTATAAAAGTAAAAGAAAATGATAAAGTATTAGTTACTTATGATGGAATAGAAGCTATGCCACTTGTTAAAGCGATTATGAAAGAAGTTATTAATAATAAAGGAATAGTAGAAATAGAATATACTAATCAAGATATAGAAAATTATATAAGAGAAAACTTAACTGATAAAATGATTGAAACAAAAGCAAATAAATTAAAGTTTCAAGTAGAAAACTTTGATTGTTTTGTTCGTATTTGTTATCGTAAGAGTGATTATTATGATAAAAATATGGATAAAGATATGAAAAAGAAAATTACAGAAGCTACTCAACCATATAAAGAAATTAGAGTTAATGAAAGACGTTGGGTATTATTAAATTATCCATCAATAGTAGATGCTACTAAAGCTCATATGACACCAGAAGAATTTTATAATTTTTCACTTGATGCCATGACTATTGATTATGAAAAGATGTATAATGATACATTACCACTTAAAGAGTTAATGGAAAAAACTGATAGAGTAAGAATAGTAGCACCAAATACAGATATTACATTTAGTATTAAAGGACTTCCAGCAATTATTTGTGCAGGTGAATGTAATATACCTGATGGTGAATGTTTTACAGCACCTGTTAAGGATAGTGTTAATGGAACAATTACATATAATGTACCTAGTCCATATCATGGTGAGATATTTGAACATGTTTCTCTAACTTTTAAAGATGGTAAAATAGTCGAAGCTAGATCTAATAATAATGAAAAATTAAAAGAAATATTTGAAACTGATGAAGGAGCAAGATATGTTGGTGAATTCTCACTTGGATTTAATCCAATGATTAAAAAACCAATGGGTGATATCTTATTTGATGAAAAAATAGCTGGTTCTCTTCATTTTACACCAGGTTGTTCATATGATGAATGTCCTAATGGTAATAAATCAGGTATTCATTGGGATTTAGTATTAATTCAAAGAGAAGAATATGGTGGTGGAGAAATATACTTTGATGATGTCTTAATTAGAAAAAATGGTTTATTTGTGTTACCAGAACTAGAAAATTTAAACTATAAATAAAATGTCAATATAAATAATTTTTATTAATATCAATTGACTAAAAATAATTAATTATGTATGATTATATTAAGGAGACGTAATGAAAAAGAAGAATAAGAAGTGTAAGGAAACAAGTTGTTTATTAAAATTAATGATTGTATGTGTTGCATTATCAATTGCAATGTTAGCAATAGTAGCATATGATAAATTAATTAAACCAAGTAATAACGAAGTATGTGAATGCCAAAAATAGAAAGACTTTTATATGAAGTCTTTTTATATTATAAAAAATAAGTGTAAAATGGATGTTGTTATTAACTAGTATATTTATTAAAAGTTTGTTATAATTGATTTAGAAGGTGAGAGATGAAAGCATTAATTACAGGTGCTGGTAGTGGTATTGGTCGTGATATGGCAATATATCTTGCTAGTATGGGATATGATTTGATTCTTGTTGGTCGTGATAAGAAAAAATTAGAAGAACTTCAAAATACTTTAAAAGTAGATAGTCAAATTATTATAGCTGATTTATCTGATTCAACGAAAGTAAAAGAAGTTTATGTAATGACTAGAAATGAAGATATTGATATTTTAATTAATGATGCTGGTTTTGGTGGATTTGGTCTATTTCATGAAACTGATATAAATAATGAAATGGATATGATTAATACCAATGTAGTAGCAGTTCACCTTTTAACAAAATTATTTCTTCGAGATATGCAAAAAAGAAATAGTGGTTATATCTTAAATGTAGCTTCATCAGCGGCATTTGGACCTGGACCATTAATGGCTACTTATTATGCAACAAAAGCTTATGTTAATAATTTAACAGAAGCAATAAATGAAGAATTACGAAGAGAAAAGAGTAATGTCTTTGTTTGTAGTTTATGTCCAGGACCAGTAGATACTAATTTCAATAATGTAGCAGGTGTAAGATTCTCAGTAAAAGCACTTACTAGTGAAGAAGTAGCCCATTATGCAATTGATGCAATGTTTAAGAAAAAGGTAGTTATTGTACCAGGATTTAAAATGAAATTAGCATTATTTGGAAGAAGATTTGTTTCACGTAGTTTTATTAGAAAAATTACGTATAATATCCAAAAAAGCAAAAAATAATTAATTACAGGGGGATTTATGTATATACCAAAATTAGATTTACCAATATTATATAGTGATTGTGATGGAGTATTGATTAATTCGATTGATGTTTCATATGATATGATGATAGAAATGGGATGTGACATGAATAATCGAAACGAAGTTGATTACTTTTTTCGTAAAGTAATTGATTGGAACGAAGTATTTAGAAGAGTACAAATCATTAATGATGGACCAGAAAAATTAAAAATATTAAAAGAAAGTGGTCTATTTAAGGATGTAGTAATAGCTACTGGTATATGTGGTAATTATAGTGAAGAAGGACTTAAAAGAATTTTCTTTGGAGATATATTACCAGGAATAAGAGTTATAACTATTCAATATGGAATACCAAAAGCATTAGCAGTACCAAAAGCAGGGAAAAGTATTTTAACTGATGATGAGCCAAGAAATTGTGTTAAATGGGAAAAATATGGTGGAGAAGCGGTATTATTTATTCCAAATCATAGTAATTTAGAAAAAAATATTGTTAGTGATATATTAGATGTACCTAATACAGAAGCATATAAAAAATTAATAAAGACTAGAAATTTCTAGTCTTTTATGATATAATTAGATGCACGGGGCTGATATGGTTTCGACAGGATCATATGGACTTAGATTGCAAGTCGTAGTAATACGTTAAATTTTAAATATCTGGAAACAGAACTGAATTAGCTCTTGCTTAATTTAAACACGAGAGCATTCCTTTAATTTCTTTGTTTACGGGATTTTATAGGGATTTATTTTAGTAAACTATATTATTCTATTGTTTAGGTAGAATAATGAATATTACTAAACTAGCTATATTTATGTTTGTTAATTAGCTTATTATATAGTGAAATTAATTAATTAACTAAGCTTGTAGTAGTCTATTTATCAGTGATTTTGGACAGGAGTTCAATTCTCCTCAGCTCCACCATATGAAAATAATACGAACTTCGGTTCGTTTTTTTGTTTACATTGACTAATTGTATGTTATAATTTATATAGTAGGAAGGTGGAAATGGAAAACGATAATCAAGAGTTAAATACTCAAAACAACAATGAATTACAAAACAAGAAAAGTAATAGTGTATTAGTTATTATTATGGGACTAATTATTATTGGTTTAGTAGGTTATATTGTTTATACTAAAGTTATTGAAAAAGATGAACCAAAACCAATTGATAATACCCAAGAAAAGGAAAATAATAATTCAAAAGAACAGGAAGAAACTAATACAAACGAAAACAATGAACAAGAAGAAAATAACAATACAAATGAAAAAGAGGAAAACAATAACAAGAAAACTGATGTTGTAGGAACAACATATAAGACAAAAGATGGTAAGAAATCATTAAAGATAACTAAGAAAACTGCTGATGGTTATTCAGCTGAATATAATGGTATAAAACTAAATATCCAGGGATATGATGATTATGATAAATATGGTGTCTTTTTTGGTGATAAAGCTGGTAATGGTTCACAATGTGGTGAATATTATCTAGTTGTTAATAATGAAAACCAAGAATTAATAAATATGGATTATGATCATGACTATGTTTATGTAGTTAAGAAAGTTGGAAGTAATTATATCTTTATAAAAAGAGATTGTCCGGGCGTATATAGTAAGGCAGTATATACTGAGGATTTAAAGACTGTTGCTAAAGAATTTATTATAGCAAATAAGAATTCTTTCTATGCGATGAAAGATGGTTATATAACCAAATTTGATAGTAATGGAAAAGAATTAAAACATAGTTCTATTAAACCAGATAACAACAATATTTTGGCTTTAGATGGTGCAAGTATAATTGATGATAATTTCTATGCACTTGTTGAAGTAAATTCAAAATTGTATTTATATGATTTTAGTAACGATAAAAAGATAGAATTTAATAATCCATATAAGTCATATATATGTCCAGATGGTAATTGTGGTGGTGGAATTGCTCAAATGGGAATAGTTGGTAAAAAATTATTAATAACGCTTTCACCAGCAATTGAACAAGAAAGAGTAATTCAAAATGAAGTGTCATATATATTTAATCCAGCTAATGGTAAAATTGATTCAATAGGTAATTTCTTAACATTTGATGAAGATAAGGATGCTGGTAAAGGTAACTTCTATTTATATGATGATACATCTTTATATAAATATGATAATAATGGTAATTTAGTAACTAAAACTTCATTTGATTATAATAAAGTAGTTGAAACTGCAGCAACTTGGGGATTTGTAGCATATAAAGGTAATTTCTTTGTAGTAATAAAAGAAAATGGTGAATACTATCTTCAAGATGCATTTAAGAAAGATAAATATAAAATAGATATATTAGATGGTTACGAATTTTATAATATGTCTATTGTAAAAGAACATAAAGACGACGAATATGTTGCTACTAATATTATAGAATTATCACTTACCAAAAAAGGTGATCCTAATGATGGTGGATCAGTTGTATATAAATTTAACATCGATAATAGACAATTAACTAAATAATTTGCTATAATTACTTTGTAATGTAGGAGGAAATATGGAAGATAAAAATGATTTTGAAATGTCAGAAGAAGATAAATTGTTCTTCTTTGGACCAGGATACGAGGGTAATATAAAAATGCCACAACCTCTAGATTCTCTTGATGATGATGCGGTTGCTAAAAATTATGAAATGTTAAAGGAAAGATTTGCTGAAACACCATTAGTATTTGATCCTGATAAAGTAGTTTCTGTAGATAGCCCTAATGAATCTCTAGAAAAAGAAGCATATGAGAAATGGTTTGAAAATTATCAACAAGAAAGACGTAGAATTATCGATGAAATAAATCATCGACTAGAAAAAACCAATTTATCTGAGAATTCAGATTTTATAGCAGCAAGGGATGCTATTCTAGCAGAAGCAGATGAGAAAAGCCGTGAATTTTTAAAAGATTTAGAACATGAAAAAGCAATGCTTGATATGGATGCATTAATCGAACAAATGGATAGACCACATCTAACTCCAGAGCAAGAAGAGTTTTATAGAAAAGCAAGTAGATATTCTACTGAATCTCCAGTTATGGATGATAGAGATAGAGTAATAAATGATTTATTAGACGGTCGTAAAGGAACGAAGTAATTCGTTCTTTTTAATTAGATAGAAAGTGATATAATTATATTGGTGATGAAAATGATTGAAAGAATAAAGTTAAATGAAGAAAGATATGACAAGATAAAAGACACTCTTAAGGACTTAGAGATATCATTAAATAAATTTAATAGTATAAAAAAAGATTATAAATTACTTAGTAAATATTATGGTAGTAAGAATTGGTTTAAAGATAAAGAAGCATATGAAAATAATAAAATACCCAAGATTAAAGCAGGTGTTTTAAGTGAAGATGGTGTATGGAATATGTTAGATGATGTTAAAGAAATAATAAATGATATGAAAAAAATAATTAATGATTTTGAAAAAAATAAAAATTGACCTTATTTTGAAAATAAATATTATGACTGTAATTACTTTGCAGTAGGTCCATATAAAATAGACGTTAAACAAAAATCATTGGATCTATGGCGTATGGCAGCAATAAAATGCTATCAAAAAAACTATGAATCAGTAGCTGAATTATTTGAAAATCCTAAATCAAGAAAGAGATAATTAGTTATCTCTTTTTATTGACTTTAATTAATGATAATAGTATAGTATTTCACGAGGTGTTTTGGGATGAAATATGATTTTGCAGGAGATTTATGTAGTTTGACAAAAAGATTACGTGAAGAAAGTGATAGTAAGAATCAAGAAATAAGTGATGATTATATAAAATCAGTTAGGGATTTAACAGGAATACTTAATAAGTGTAATTATCCAGAATTAAGTGGACTTAGATTAGCAGATGAAAATATTGAACTAAAAGATAAAATTGTTTCAACTACGCTTGTTAACAAAGATGGTATGGAGTTTTATTTAACAGTTGGCGCTAATGAATTGTGTTTTTATAGTAAGGATGGAAATTTAGTTGTAAAAATTGTATCATGTGAACGAGATTTGGAAAAAGTTTCATATTACATATCTATTGTTTGTGATAATGATGTTATCATTACTACAAAAAATTCTCATAATGATTTAGATATGTATGCATATCTTGATGCAAAAAATATGGAAGCGGAAGAAGGAAAACCAATAAATCTTGTTCCCGACTATTCTATAACATTAATAGCACATCATGATAATAATAATAATATTTATTATTATCCTACTGCTTTTACTGATGGAAATCATACAGGTGTTAGATATACGTCTAGTCTACCATTAGATAAAGTACGTAAATATACATTAGAGTTTTATAATAATTGTAAGAATGATTATAAGAGTATGGAAATAAGATCAAAATAATAGGGGGACAATATGAAATATGATTTTACAGATGGTTTAATAGCTTCAATAGCATGTGAAGTAGATGATTTAGATAATAAAAATCAATTATTTGATGAAGTAGCTTATAAAAATATGGAATCTATGTTATGGTTAGTTAATAGTTGCCATTATCCAGAGTTAAATGGACTTAAATATTTAAGTTCTTCAATATCAAAAGATGGTTTTGTTAAAGTAACATTTTTAAATGCTGCTTGCGAAGCATTTTATATGGTTTTAAGTAAAAATTCTTTACTTTTGAATGATGTAAAAGAAAATTTTTCAATAAGAATTGGCTTACAAACAGATAAATTTTCACCAAAAGATATGTTGTTTGAAATAGCTATTCCTGTTGGTAAAGATATATATACTGCAAGAGAAACTGTTGATCGTGATTTTTCATTATGTTGTTATTCTAATGTAAAAGATGATATTAAAAAGAAAAATGGAGTTCCAATTGAATTAATGCCTGATTATAATATGCTGATGAATTGTAACAAAGGAGATAAAGGTACAATAAATTATAATGAATGTGGAGTATTCGCCGTGATGGATGAGAGCGATCATATTTCATTAGATAAATTAAGAGTTTTTATGGTTGCATATTCTGAAAATTGTAATAGAAGAATGAAAGAACTAGAATTAATTTCAAGAACAAGATAACTATTTTAAATAGTTTCTTTTTTTTGTATAATATTGATTAGGAGTTATTATGTTAGAAGAGTTATATAATAAATATAAATTAGATAATGAAGACAAGAAGTATTTAGATAATATTATTCTACCTATTATAAATAATCCTAATTTTAAAGAAAGATTAACTAATAAATTTTTACATCATTCTGATATTACATTAGGTGAACATATAATAGAAGATGGTATCGTAACATATTTATTATCTAAAAAATATTTAAATAAACATAAAAATACTAATTATCGAATTGATTTAGCAGTAAAAATAGCTATGTTACATGATTTATATACAATACCATGGCAAAATAATAAAGAAGCGCATGTTAATCATTTTTTTAGTAAACATGGTTTTCGTCATCCGATAGAATCAGTTATAAATAGTATTAATTGGTATCCAGAAATATTTAATGAAACTGATAAAGAAATAATAATTGATGGTATTATTCATCATATGTATCCATTACCAGTTAGAGTATTTAATGAAAAGAAAATAGATAAAATAGAGTTAAAGAATAAAGATGATTATTATAAATTATCAAATGATAATAAAAAGATATTAAGTAATAGTTCTAAAAGAAAGAGAATAGGAATCATATCTTTAAGCAAAAGTAAATATAAAGAAGGTAAAATAATGTCTAAAGCTGATAAAATAGTATCAAGAAAACAAATAAAGAATTTTTCTAGTTTATCTTCATTATTGACTGGACATAATAAAAAAATTAAATAGGAGTATTTATGGAAATAATTGTTGGAGAGTATGCTGGTTTTTGTAATGGTGCTAAAAATGCGGTTAATAAAACAAATGAAATATTAAATGGAGATAGTTTCTATTCAATTGGTGAAATTGTTCATAATGAAGAAGTAGTTAAATATCTTAAAAGTAAAGGTTTAATCGTAAAGAATGATTTAAGTGAAGTACCAGATAATGCTAAACTTATAATACGTGCTCATGGTGAAGGAATAAAGTTTTATCAAGAAGCTAAGCAACGAAATATAGAATTAGTTGATTTAACTTGTGGTAGAGTAAAATTAGTTCATAATAAAATACTTGGTAGAAAGAATAGTTTTGTTATCATAATTGGTAAAAAAACTCATCCTGAAGTAATAGCGCACAAAAGTTATAGTGATACTAGTTATGTAGTTAATAGTATTGATGATATAAATGATTGCTATCAAGAATATTTAAATTGTGGTAAAGATAAAGTTTATGTTGTAGCTCAAACAACATTTAATAGTGAATTATTTGATGAAATAGTAAATGAAATAAGAAAAGTATTTGGTAATATTGAAGTAGATAAAACTATTTGTAATGCTACTAGTATTAGACAAAAAGAAGCTAGAGAAATAGCTAGTAAAGTAGATAAAATGATTGTTATTGGTGGAAAGAATAGTTCTAATACTCAAGAATTAGCTATTGAAGCAGGTAAGTGTTGTAAGGTAGTTTATTTAATTCAAACTAAAGATGATTTAAATAAAGAGATGTTTGATAAAGATGATGTTGTTGGAATAACAGCTGGTGCATCAACACCAGATAAATCAATTAGTGATGTTATTGAATACTTAGACTTACTTTACAATAAAAATAAATAATTATATAATTAATATGAGGTGTTTATGGATTATAATAATATGACTATTGAAGAATTAAAGAAATTTAAAGAAAAAATTAAAACCAAAAGAACCATTGATTTAATTCTTATGAAAAATGAAATGCGTGATGGTGGAGCTTTGTATACAGAGGCATATGAAGAAGTTAAAAAAGAACTAGAAGAAAGAGAATCAAAAAGAAAATAGCGTTGTGTTACAATGCTTTTTTTATTGACTTTTTGTAGTGCTTATGGTATAGTAAAACACGTTTTTGTGAGGGGGAAATAAAATGAAATATAGTGAAAATTATGGCTTTTATGTTATTAAAAGACTTAAGAAACTTTTAGAAGATAATAGTGGATCTATTTCTGAAGAAATGGCTAATTCTATAATTAACGTAGTTACAATGTTAGATGAATCTAATCTTCCATTATTTGATTATTTTAGGTTAATTGATGGAAATATTAGTAAAAAAGAAGATCTATCAATTAGATTTAGTGCTCAATATAATGATGTTAAAGATCTTTATGGCTTTGAATATGTACTTACTGTTGAAGGTGATGAAATTGTCATTAAAACTACCGATGATAATTATGAATTTAGATTTAGTGATAAAAAGTGGAGTGCAAAATTTCCATATGATAGTGATGTAATTACTATTAAAGGAGAAAAACCAGTTGAAGATGAGGATAGTGAGTATATTGATAAATTTGGTGGATTTTCTAAAATAACTGTAGGTGTTTATCGAGGAATGAATTCTCATGAGAAACCTGATGATTCTTTTAGACCAGATTTTCTTTATGATAATAGTGGCAGAACAAGTCTTTATGCTCCTTTTTCTTCGTTTAGATCAACTATGGGACTTGTAGATGTATCAACTTTTAAGAATTTTGATAATTTTATTAGATTTGCTATTGATTTTCGTAATTCTCTTAAAGAAAATATAGTTGATTTCTTTGGACCAATGAAAGTAAAAAGTCGTTAATTACTTAGGGGGGTTCTATGAAATATAATATTATTTTGTATTTAACAGTTGAAAAATTTCTAAAAGAAAAAGAAATAGATCAAAAGATTATTGATTCTATTACTGAAATTGTTAATTATTTTAACGATAGAAGTTTTACGAATATTCCTATGTTTAATGGTATAAATTTCACTGGTATAAAAGAAGAAAGCAAGAACGAACCATTAAAAGTAGAGTTTTCTAGTAACTGTGATAATGTTGATTATCATATTGAGTTACAATATTATCCTGATAAGATATTAATATGTGATTTAGAAAAAAATATTGAACTAACTTTTTCAAAAGAAAAAGATATTTATAAGTTTGTATATGGTGATAATGTACTTCTTTTTGAAGGTTTTAAATCAACTGAAGATTCAGTGATATCATCATATATTAAAAAATATGGTGGTTTTTCTAAAGTAAGATTATATATATTTACTAACACAAATAATCTTGATTTATGTTTTGCACCAACAAGAAAAGAAGATGATACAATACTTGTTTATGAAGAGGAAGCAAATAAATATTTAGCAGATTATCAAACTTTTGAAATATTGCCAAGAGAATCAGGTACTGCGGCTTATTTTAAAGTGCCTTTTTCATGTGAAAAAGATCAAGATGAAGAAATCGCCATAAAATTTTTAGATGACCTAGAGAATTGTTTTGTTTTAGCAATAGATTATTATAATTATATATATGAAAAACGTATTGGTAAACTTGATAAAGTAGGAAAAAAGAAAGTGTTAATAGGTAGGTAACTTATGAAATATGATATTAATTTAGAAAAAAAAGTAACCGAAGCTTTGAAAGAAGTACTAATTGATGAAGAAGTAATAAAAAAGATTACTGATGTAGTAAAATTAATAGATACAAATCACATTCGTTTACCAATATTTAACAAAATATCATTTTCTAGTGTAGATAATTCTAAAAAAAATCTAAAAGTATTATTTAATAGTAATTTTAAAGATATAGATTATACTATTGAACTAATATATGATGGTGAAGATATTATATTAAAAGATACAAGTGGATATTTTTGCTTTTATTTTGGTAAAAATGAAAATTTCTTTAAACTTTTATATGGTGATGACGTCCTTGAATTTAGTGGTAATAAAAAAATGGATCGTAATACAATGTATTATGAAAAGGTAGTTTTTGCTCTTTGTTCCTATACAGATAGTCTTGATGTGGATGATCTGATTAATGATTTTGGTAATGAATATATTGCAAGTGAATCTCATATATTTAACATTGAGTTTAGTAGTTTATCAAAAACTGGACAAGTTCATTCTAATACACTTTTTGGTTTAGAAAACTGTATTCGTGTTATGATAGATTATAGTAATTGGATTCATAAAAATTTTATTGATCCATTTGAAAAAACATTAGAAAATAACATAAATAATAAAAAGACTAAATAGTCTTTTTTTTTATAAAAAAATTAGCACTCTTACTTGACAACTGCTAAAAATAGTACTATGATAGTCTTGTAACAAAAAGGAGATTATATGAAAAAGAAAGAATTTAAAGCAGAATCAAAGAAAATACTTAGTATGATGATTAATTCTATTTATACTAATGAAGAAATATTCTTACGTGAATTAATCTCTAATGCATCAGATGCTTTAGATAAACTATATTATAATTCTTTGACCGATAAAAAATTAAAAGTAAAAAAGGATGATTTAAAAATTAAAGTATCTTTTGATAAAGATAAACGTACTATTACAATTAGTGATAATGGTATTGGTATGACTAAAGATGAACTAGAGAATAATTTAGGAACTATTGCTAAATCTGGTAGTGAATTATTTAAGTTAGAAAATGAAAAGAAAAAAGATATTGATATAATAGGTCAATTTGGTGTTGGTTTCTATTCTAGTTTTATGGTTAGTGAAAAAGTAGAAGTATTAAGTAAAAGTGCTTATTCTACTGATGCTTACCTTTGGGAATCTAGTGGTATAGATGGATATACTATTACTTCTAGTGAAATGGAAGATTATGGTACTATTATTACTCTTCATTTAAAAGAAGATAATGATAATCATAAATATAGTGAATACTTGGATGATTATAATTTGGAAAGAATTATTAAGAAATATTCTGATTATATTACTTATCCAATAGTTATGAATGATAAAACTATTAATAGTATGGTACCTATTTGGAAAAAGAATAAAAAAGATGTAAAAGAAGAAGATTATAATAATTTTTATAAAGATCGTTATTATGATTTTGAAAATCCAATTCATGTTATTAAAAGTAAAGTAGAGGGTCTTGTTAGTTATGATGCATTAATGTTTATTCCAAGTCATGCTAGTAATGATTACTATACTAAAGAATATGAAAAAGGATTAGAGTTATATTCTAAAGGAGTTTTAATTACTAATAAATGTAGTGAATTATTACCAGATTACTTTAGTTTTGTAAAAGGTATTGTTGACTCTGAAGATATTGATCTTAATATATCTCGTGAGACAATGCAATTAAATCATCAAGTAAAGTCTATTGCAAAGTCTATTGAAAGTAAAATTAAGAAAGAATTACTTGAATTATTAAATGAAAATAGAGCTGATTATGAAAAATTCTTTAAAGAATTTGGTAGTCAAATTAAATATGGTATTTATTCTAGTTTTGGAATGAATAAAGAATTATTACAAGATTTATTGTTATTTAATTCTAGTTTTGAAGATAAATTAACAACTCTTGCTGAATATAAATCAAGATTAAGTGAAGATGGTAAAAAAATTTATTATGCAGCTGGTGAAACAATTGATAAGATTAAGAATATGCCACAAGTTGAAAATATGATTGATAAAGGTAATGAAGTATTATATTTAACTGATTATCTTGATGAATTTACCATTAAAGCAATGAATAAATTCGAAGAATTAGAGTTTGTTAATGTACAAGATACTACTGATGAAGTTGATGATGAAGAAATTAAGAAAGTTAATGAAGATAATAAAGATTTATTAACTATTATGAAAAGTGCATTATCAATTAATGATGTTAAGTTTAGTGATAAATTAAAGAATCATCCAGTAGCACTTACATCAGTTGGTGAAGTATCTCTAGAGATGGAAAAAGTATTTAAAGCAATGCCTAATAGTACAAATATAAAAGCTAATAAAGTATTGTTAATTAATACTAATCATCCAGTTTATGAAAAATTAGTTACAATGCATAAAAAGAAAGATGATGATGGTGTTAAAGAATATACTAATGTACTATATAATATGGCATTATTAATAAATGGATTATCAGTAGATAACCCTAATGAATTAACTGAAACAATATGTAATATCATATCGAAATAGTAATAAAGAAAAGGAGTGATGTTTATGTTACCAAGTAGATTTTATGATGATATGTTTGATGTGTTTGAACCACCAGTAAACAAAGGAATGAATTGTGATATTTACGAAAAAGATGGTATGTATCATGTAGAAATGGATGCACCAGGATATAAGAAAAATGAAATTACTATTGAATGTCACAAAGGAACTTTAACTATTAAAGCTAAGAAAGAGTTCAACAAAGAAGAACATGAAGGCAAGAAATATCTAAGACATGAAAGAAGATTTAGTACAATGGAACGTTCTTTCTATCTAGGAGATATTGATGAAGATAAGATCAAAGCTGAATTTGTTGATGGAACACTTAAAATTACTGTTCCTGCTAAAGAAGAAGAAGCTAAAAGAACAATTAGTATTGAATAGAATCTAGTAATAGATTCTTTTCTTTTATAATTAAATGATATACAATAATATTAAGTTTACAATATATAAATCTTTTGCTATAATAAAGTGACTTTGTGAGGTAATTATGAAAGTAAAATATAATTTATTAAAGAAGGAGAAGAATACTGGAGCAAGACTAGGTACAATAGAAACTAATTATGGTACTTATGATACACCAATGTTTATGCCAGTAGGTACACGTGCTACTGTAAAAGGTATTACACCAGAAGAAATATATGCTATTAAAAGTGGTATTATTTTAGCTAATACATATCATTTATGGTTAAGACCTGGTGAAGATCTAATTGAAAAAGCTGGTGGATTACATAAGTTTATGAATTATAATGGACCAATACTAACTGATTCAGGAGGATTTCAAGTATTTAGTTTAGCAAGACCAAAAGATATTACTGAAGAAGGAGTTCATTTTAAAAGTCATATTGATGGTTCTAAATTATTTTTAACACCAGAAAAATCAATTGAAATACAAAATAAATTAGATAGTGATATAGCAATGAGTTTTGATGAATGTCCAGCTTATCCATCAACTTATGAATATATGGAAAAAAGTATTGAAAGAACACTACGTTGGGCTAAACGTGGTAAAGATGTCTTTAATAATCCAAGACAATCTCTATTTGGTATTGTACAAGGTGGAGAATATCCTGATTTAAGAAAAAGAAGTGCCGAAGAAACATCGAAAATGAATTTTGATGGATATAGTATTGGTGGAACTTCTGTTGGTGAAACAAAAGAAGTAATGTATAAAATGGTTGAATATGCAACACCATATTTACCAGAAGATAAAGTAAGATATTTAATGGGAGTAGGAGATCCAATTGATATTATTGAAGGGGTTATTCGTGGAATAGATATCTTTGATTGTGTACTACCAACTCGTATTGCAAGACATGCTAATGCGTTTACTAAATATGGTAAAATTAATTTAAAAAATGCTAAGTTTAAAGAAGATTTTACTCCTTTAGAAGAAGGTTGTGATTGTTATGCATGTAAAAACTTCACAAAAGCTTATATACGTCATTTAGTAACACTAAATGAAATGTTAGGAAGTAGATTATTATCAATTCATAATCTAAGATTCTTAACAAGATTAACTGAAGATTTAAGAGAATGTATAAAAAATGATAATATCTTAGAATATCGTGATGAATTTGTAAAAAATTATTATCATGGAAAAGATTATCTAAGTAATAAAACAACAGGACAAGGTGATTAGATGAAAGTATTGTCAAAAGATGAATTATCTATTGCTAAAAGTGAATTAGATAGAGGTAACTTAGTAATATTTCCAACTGAAACAGTATATGGATTAGGGGCTAATGCCTTAGATTTTAAAGCTGTAGATAAAATCTTTGAAGCTAAAAATAGAGCAAGTAATAATCCATTGATAGTTCATTTAAAGAATAAAGATGAAATTACTAAATATGCAATAATTAATAATGATATTGAACAAAAACTAATTGATAGTTTTATGCCAGGTCCATTTACTTTAATATTAGAGAAAAAAGATATTATCCCAAGTAATGTAACGTGTAATCTAGATACCGTAGGTATTAGAATACCAATTGATGAAATAGCTCATAATTTACTTGATCAATTAGATTATCCAATAGCTGCACCAAGTGCAAATGTATCAACAAGACCTAGTGGAACAAATATTTATGATATTATTCCCGAGTTCGATGGAAAAGTTGCGTATATTATTGATGGCGGAGACTCTAGAATTGGACTAGAAAGTACGGTTTGTAAAGTAATTGATGGCATTCCTACCATCCTTCGACCAGGTTTTATTACAAAAGAAGATATTGTTGATGTAGTTGGTGTATGTAATGTATCAAGTTTTGTAATGAAAGAAGCTGTTGGTAAAGTAGAAAGTCCTGGTATGATGTATAAACATTATGCACCTAAGACTAAATGTGTTTTAGTTGATAAAGAAAAACTTAAAGAAGAAAGCAAGAAATATACTAAACCAATTATTATTGGTAGTAATGAAATAGATTGCTTTAAATATCTAAATTATGGTAATGATTTAGTAAGTATTGCACATAATATTTTTAAATTACTAAGAGAAGCAGATCGATTAGATGGTGAAGTTATACTTGTTGAAGCTATCGAACCAAATGGACTAGGTTTAGCAATTATGAATAGATTAATTAGAACTTGTGAATATAACTATATAAAGAGGTAATATGAAGATAAATAAATACAAGAAACTTAAATCTAATAAGTATGAAGTGACTTTAGAAAATAATGATACTATTATTCTTTATGAAGATGTTATTTTAAAAGAAGAATTACTATTAAAAAAAGAAATAGATAAT